>ERZ824473.31-NODE-31-length-226690-cov-10.035511_pt1 | contig 226690 bp, 199 predicted proteins | sample MGYA00519874_ERZ824473 | MGnify/ENA primary metagenome ERZ824473 (study PRJEB31778, sample SAMEA3449151) | human gut metagenome | biome: human gut; feature: human-associated habitat; material: faeces | place: United Kingdom | collected 2010/2012 ...
CTTGAGGAAACCGTTTCAAGGTGCATCGAATACGAACTGCTACATAAGGCAATATCAAAACTGCCCGAAACACAAAGACGCAGGCTGCTGTTGTACTTTTTCGGAGAGTTGTCCTATGAGCAGATTGCCAAGTTGGAGGGATGCACCAAAATGGCGGTTAAAGGAAGCGTTGACATTGCACTAAAGAAGTTAAAAAAACTTTTTGAAAAATTTTAATTTTAGCCTATACGAAACCGCTTTTAAGTGAGCAAACAGGTGAGAGGGATTAAATTCCTTCCACCTGTTTTGCTTTGTGTGGCGAAAACGGGAGTGATCCTTGACAACCGAATATCCATTCGCCAAATACTTCCTCTTTGTGATTGTGATGAGCATAAGCGTGTGCAGCGGTACGCCAAGACCTGTTAAGAAGCAGCGAGCGATGAAAGGGGGTGATCTCATTCATTACCGACTGAAAATATCGGATTGCTTCCGATTTCGCCATAACCCACAAAGAGAATAATGGTACTCCCGTCCAGTCACAGTCCGAGCGTGATAAAACCGTCGCAGGCAATGAGGGCGGCTCTGGCAGACCGTCAGAGGGGTGGAACTCCCGTGGTGTCAGTTCGCTACTGACCGTTTGGCGACTTCCCATAGCATTTCGGGGTGTCGAGGACAAATTGAAATGCTCCTATCATATTCAGCCAGACGAAAGGCGGTCACAAGAACAGAGATTTTGTTAATCTTCTCCAGACCATAAATACTTCCTTTTGTTTGGCTGCCTACATAGGCAGAACATACCTGCCTAAATAAAATTGGGAGGTCAAACATAATGGAAAGAAAAATCAAGCGTGGAGATATTTACTACGCAAATCTAAATCCTGTTATCGGCTCGGAGCAAGGCGGAACAAGACCTGTACTTATCATTTCAAACGATGTCGGCAATAAGCATAGCCCTACGGTCATTGTCGCACCCATCACAAGCCGAATACACACTAAAGCAAAATTGCCGACACACACTTTAATCAATGATTTTGAAGGTTTGGATAAGAACTCAATTATCCTGTTTGAACAAATCCGCACCATAGACAAACAACGCCTGCGTAAATATGTTGGTATGCTATCCACAGTCATAATGGCAAGAGCCGATAAAGCTCTTGCCATTAGTATTTCTTTGAGGGAGGTCAATAATGAATGAAATTAAGGTAGATAAAAATGTAGCGGCTCTGAAACTCATTGAGATACTTCTTGAAAAAGGAATGATAAATCAAGCCACATATACAAATATCGTGAAACACGCAAATTCGCACATTTCACAGGCGGCTTGATAATCAGTACAATATATTCAGAAAAATGAATTGGAGGTATGCTTAATGAACACAGCAGTAAATGAATATAATTACAGATTTAAGCTCACAGATTATTCTCTGTTTGACAGAAACAGAGCCAGAAAAGTTGCTATTTATGGTCGTGTTTCAACAGAACACGAAGCACAGTTATCTGCATTGGAAAATCAGTTACAATGGTATGATGACCAAGTAAAATATCATCCGAACTGGACGGTCTGTGAACGATATATTGATGAAGGTATCACGGGAACACAGGCAAAAAAACGCCCTGCCTTTTTGAAAATGATTGAAGATGCCAAGCAAGGTAAATTTGATTTAATTGTTACCAGAGAGGTATGCCGTTTTGCACGAAATGTTGTGGATACCCTTGTTGTTACAAGAGAGTTAAAAGGCATAGGCGTTGAGGTGTTTTTTATCGACGATAATATTTGGACAATGGACGGAGATGGAGAACTGCGGCTATCTCTTATGGCAACATTGGCACAGGAAGAAAGTCGCAAGACTTCCGAGCGTGTAAAAGCAGGTCAGAAAATCAGCCGTGATAATGGTGTTCTCTATGGAAACGGTAATATTTTAGGTTATGACCGTGTTGGAGATACCTATGTTATCAATGAGGAACAGGCAGAAACGGTCAGAATGATATATGATTTGTATCTGCAAGGTTATGGCTCGATGAAAATCGCAAAGATTTTGACGGAGCGAAAAAGGAAAACAGCTTCTGGACTTATAAAGTGGAGCGTTTCAAATATTATGAGAGCGATTAAAAATGCCACTTACACAGGAACAAAGTGTTACAACAAATCCAGAAGCAATAACTTTTTAGAGCAGAAGCGAATAAACAATCTTGATATGTCCACTTATGAATATGTTGAGGGTGATTTCCCTTCTATTATTTCTCAAGAGATATGGAATAAAGCACAGGCGATAAGGGAAAGTAGAGTAAAACCTGTATGTGTATCGGCAGGGAAAAACACACATAGTAAGCGTGATTCACGAGATATATGGGTCAATAAGCTACGTTGTTCCTGCGGCTCATCATACCGTAAAAATAAATGGCATACGAAATTGGACGGAAAAACCTCTTACGGTTATCAATGCTACAATCAGCTTAACAACGGAATTAAACGGAAAAGAGCTGAAATCGGTTTAGATACTGAGGGATATTGTGACAGCAGAATGATAACCGATTGGAAACTCGATTTTATGGCAAAAGCTTTGTTAGAGCATCTCTGGACGGAGAGAAAAGAGTCTGTACTGATTGCGTTAGACCTTATTAAGTATTATTATAAGGAAGAAAAATCTAACGAAACTCAATCCGATACGGTAACGATACAGGCGAAATTGGATAAGGCAAATAGCAGACTGACTAACTTGATTGCTATGAGAGCTGATGGAGAGATTTCCAAGGACGAGTATCAAGCAATGAGAAGTCCTGTCGATGAAGAAATCAAGAAACTTCAAAAAGCACTTGATGAAATTCCACAGGAAAAAAGCAATCCGAAAGGATTGGATATAGAGGGTATCCGTTCCACTCTGAACAGCTTTATTGATTTTAGTGGTAGCACTATCAGCCACGATGTTGTCAATCAGTTTGTATATCTGATAACACCGACATCGGATACTACATTTGATTGGTATGTTAATCTGAATGGGACAGCAGATGTGAAAGCAACCTTTACAGCGGAAGGCAGAAAGAAAAACTGCATTATCAAATTGGAGGAAATCGAAAAGATTTCCTCGGTACATAGGGAAAAGAATGAGGACAATGCTCATTTCATTAAAAACCCCCATATTTTTACCTATCTGCACAGGCTGCAATCAAGAACAAGTAATTTTTTCCAATTTTTCCAATTTCAATCAAATCAATACGAGTAATTCGTTTTCATCCTCTGCTTGCAAAAGCAGAGGATTTTTTTATTCCTGCGGCATCCGATCGTTCAAAGGACAAATGTTGGAATTGACAGAAATTGTACAATATGATAAAATAAGAACAGATCAACCCGCATTTTAGAAATGGAAAGGAGTGGCTTTTCAATAGAAAAGCCGAGTAAAGAAGATGAGCGTCAATATTGAAGATATCATGGCGGACATTCGCTCGGAAATTCAAAAGAACGGCTATCAGAAGGAGATGCTCTCCTTTTCGGATGTCCCCTATGCGGAACAAACAGCAGATTCTGCCGACCGATTCGATTCGGATGTACTGCGGGATCACGTGCAGTTTGCGGAAGAACAGTACTGCATTGAACCGGAAAAGGAACTGCAAGGAAATTTCTTGGTGACAGCTGCCCGGAAACTGGCTCGGAAAATGACTCGATTTTATGTAGAGCCCATCGCCGAGGAACAAAGCGCTGTCAACGCCAGCTTGGTACAAGCCATGCAGGAGGTGGAGCTGTTCATTCAGGAGAGCCAGGAACAAAACCAGCAGGCTCTTCACGACCGTATTGAAATGCTGGAATTGCAGCAGAAAAACAATCGCCTGCAAATTGAACAGCTGCGGGAGCAGGTACAAGCTTTGCAGGCGGCTCTGCACGCCAAAGAACCGGAAGCACAGGAGGAACTGCTATGAGGCTGGTACAGCTGCTGTCTGCCTGGCGGTCAAACGGCTCTCTGGAAGCGGATGCCATTGCAATGGACAGAATGCTGCGCAATATGGGATTCCGTACCGGAATTTATGCCAAAGGCGGTACGGGAGCAGCTCTGCCGCCGGAACAGATGCCCCGACTCACCAAGCAAGACGTGCTGCTGTATCATGTCACTGCTTATGCAGATGGAGTAGACGCGCTGCCGGAACGCTGCCGGATTGGCTTGGTATACCATGGGCTGCCGCCGGTACGCTCCCTGCGCCCCTACCAGCCTGCCCTGGCAAAGGTACTGGATGTTCGTTTGCAGCAGCTTTGTGACGCTGCTGCCTATGCCGCTTTCTGCATCACCGATTCAGAAGCCGGCAAGAACGAACTGGAAGCACTCAATTTCCAATGTGACATTGTCGTGCGTCCACGCTGCGTATCGGTTTCCGATTATGTCAGCACACCGGATCCGCAGCTGCTGCACCGCTATGAGGACGACGGCCTAACCAATTGGATTCTCGTGGGCGATGTGGTGCCCTATCACAAACTGGAGGATGCGTTGCAGATTTTTGCCTGCTATCAGCGGCACTGCAATCCCAACAGTCGGTTGTTCTTCATTGGAAGCGACCGGGATACTCCAAAATACCGGAAACGGCTACAGCGCTATGCGCAGGCATTGGAACTGCGTCATGTGCAGTTTGTCGGAGCGGTTTCCCCGTCAGAAGTTGTCGCGTACTTCCGATTGGCAGATCTGTTTCTCTATACAGCTGCCTATGACTGCTTCAACGTTCCGCTGGTGGAAGCCATGTATTATGCAGTTCCCATTCTCGCCTATGCCGGCGGTGCATCCTGCATGCTGGATGGTGCAGCGGCTGTCTTAGAAGAACGGGATCCCATGGAAGCGGCATTGCTGGCACATCGCATCTTAACCGATCAGACCCTGCGGCGGGAACTGGTCACCGCACAGCGGCAGCGGCAGCTGCTCTTTTCCTATCAGGAAATCCGCAAAATTTTTGAACCGCAAATGCATGCTATCTTCCAGCCGCATACGAAAGAGGAGGCGGTGCAGCCATGAAAAAGATCGGATTTGTAACCCCTTGGTATGCAGAAGGCATTCCGGGCAGTGTCGAACGGGAACTCAAAGAAATGATTCTGGCACTGCGCCGGGATGGTCTGGAAGCAGAAGTCCTGACCACCTGTGTGCACGGAGTAGACGCAGACTGGAGCCACAATTATTATGCCATCGGAACCGCATTGGTGGATGATGTCCCCGTACGGCGATTTCCGGTGCGGAACCGGGATGAACGTACCTATGACCAGCTGTACCGGCGTGTGCGAAAGCGGGAACCGCTGACCATCTTTGAAGAGGAACTGCTGATGCAGGAATCCATCAACAGTCCGCTGCTGTACGACTACATCCAAACCAAACAGGACGATTACGCCCTGTTTGTATTCGTTTCCTACCAATATGGCACAACCTATTTCGGCATGCGCATTTGTCCGGAAAAAGCGGTACTGATTCCAGGTTTCCACTGTGAAGCCATGATGCAGCTGCGTATCTTCCGGCAGGCATATGTGCAGGCAAAAGGCGTGATCTTTAATACAGAACCGGAACGGCGTATGGCAAACCGATTCTATGACTTTACTTATACAGAAGTGCTGTGCGTTGGGCTGGGAATGGAGTCCAAGCTCACTGCCAATCCGGAAGCATTCCGAAGAAAATACCAGATCGATCAGCCGTTCCTGCTGTATGCCGGCAGAAAAACCATGGATCGCAATCTGGATCAACTGCTGCAATACTACTTGGAATACTGCCATCGAAACGGCAGAAATTTGCAATTGGTGCTGATGGGAACCGGTTCGCCGACCTTCCCGGATGCCCTATCTAAGCTGGTTCTGGATTTGGGCTACCTGGAAACACAGGATAAATACAATGCCATGGCGGCAGCCTTGGCACTCTGTCAGCCTGCCTTAGAAACAGTCTTTCCGCAGGCTGTGATGGAATGCTGGCTGTGCGGCCGTCCGGTACTGGTGAACAGCCGCTGTGCCGTCACACGTTCCTTTGCGGTACAGTCCAACGGCGGATTGTATTTTCGAGATTACTTTGAATTTGAAGGTGCTGTCAAGTACCTGCTGTCCCACGAAAAAGAAGCAACCGAAATGGGACAAAACGGCTGTAATTTTGTACAGTCGTATTATTCCCGTCCGGTTGTAGCCAAGCGCTATCGGGCATTTTTTGAAAAGCTGGGAAAGGAGGCTGCCGCAGAATGAAACGACTCGCATTGGTCACACCGCTGTATGGCAAGGAAGCAACCGGCAGCACAGCCGCCTACGCACGCAGACTGGCGGAACTGCTGACCCAGCATTATCAGGTCGATGTTCTGACGACTCGTGCCATCGATGCAGAATCCTGGAAAAACTGGTATGTCCGAACCGTGGAGACCGTACAGGGCGTTCGAATCCGCCGCTTTTCTGTGACGCATCCCAAGACACTGGACTTTTCAACCTTTGATCAGCAGTACCAGAAACAGCTGGAAGAAACCGGCCCGGATCCGGCACAGGAAAAAATCTGGTTTGAAAAGTACGGTCCCTGCTGCCCGGACTGCATCACCTATCTCAAGAAAAATCACAATCGCTATCAGGCGGTTCTGTTCGTAGAATTTGCCAATTATCTCACCATGATGGGTCTGCCGGAAGTTGCAGAGCGATCCATCCTAATCCCCTGTGTGCAGCAGGAAACACCGCTGCGGTTTCAGTCCAGCCAAGTCCTGTTTACCCTGCCGCAGCTGCTGATTTTCCGCAGTGACGAGGAACGGCAATGGATTCGGAGGCGATTCCAGACCAACCGCATTCCCTGCGTCCTGGCGGGCAGCACGGCAGATGTTCCGTCAAGCCTGAACCCGGCACAATTTGCGCAACAGCATCAAATTGATGCGCCCTATCTCATCTATGTCGGCAAGGTCAGTGCGGAAAAGGACTGCCCCATGATGCTGCATTATTTTCTGGAATACAAACGCCGCAACGCCAGCCATCTAAAGTTGGTCTTGCTGGGCAATGTACGCTGTGAAATTCCACGGCATCCCGATATTCTGGCGCTTGGATATGTCTCAGAAGTGGAGAAGTACAACGGCATTGCCGGCGCCTATGCCATGGTTCTTCCGTCTGCCACAGGAAATTCTGCGGCTGTTATGCTGGAAGCCATGAGCGTTTCTGTTCCGGTTCTGGTACAGGCAGCAAACCCCATCCTCTGCAACCACTGCCGAAGAAGCAATGCCGGGCTATATTACCGGGATTACTTTGAATTTGAAGGAATCCTGCGCTACCTGGAACAGCATCCAGATCAGCGAGATGCTATGGCAGTCCAAGCAGGAATTTATGTTGCCACACAATATGATGAAGCACAAATGATGCAGCAGCTTTGCCGTGCGTTGAACAACGTGCTGCAATAAAACCATCTCAATTTTTACGCCTGTCAAACGGTCTGTTGTTTGGCAGGCGTTTTTTCTCTTACTGCATTGTTGCCCCAACCTCCCGCAGTTCCGTGCCCGGGTAGTAATGCGCCAAAATTTCCTGCCAGGTGCTGCCTGCTTTTGCCATGGCATTGGCACCGTACTGACTCATGCCGACACCATGCCCATATCCTTTCGTGGTAATGGTGATGACCGGATCCGCTACCTCTATGGAAAACGCCGCTGAACGCAGCGACAAGGCTGCCCGGATTTCCTGTCCGGTGACGGTGCAGCCGCCAACCTGTGCCGTCAGAACTGTGCCAGAATCCGAAGTACTTACAATCTGTATCCACTTTGTAGCGTCCTCATCCAACTTGCAGTCCGGGAACGCCCGTTCCAATGCGCTGCGTACTTCTTCCTGGGTAAAATTGGTTTCTGTTAAGTAGCGTGGCGCCGTTTCATCTGCGGCACTGTCCACTGCAACCAGATATGCCACGGCACTGCCCCAGACATTTTCTGCACTTTCCGTTTTTCCGGAGGACATGGAACAAAACGCCGCAATAATCGGTTCATCCTGATATTCCAATAAATAGGGATAGACTGCATCGACTGCCGCTGCAATCTTCTCATAATACTGGTCAAAATTTTCTCCGTAGTATTGCTTCGCCTGATTCTCCGTAAAATATGCCTGATAGCGGCTGCTGTCATTGGAAAAATCTGCACCGCATAAATCCGCCGTTGGATTCTGCTGCTCCAGCAGCTGCTGCCGCACGGCATAGGTATGTGCTGCAACTGCCTGTGCTTTCAGCGCTTCCGGCTCAAAGGTGGCTGGCATTTCGGCACAAACAGACCCAATGAGATAATCCCGTACCGAAATGGTTTCAACCGTTCCAGTGGTAATATCCAAAACAGAAAAGGTTTCCGCTGTATCAGGTTGCTGTGCGGCATCTGCCGGTTTGTCCGGTGTTGCTGCTTCCGCCTGCTTTTCTGCGGTTGCAGCAGACAGGCTTCCCTCGGCAGAAGAAATGCCCCGTGCATCCGGTTGTCCCATGAGCACCGCCGGCACCGCCGGAATTAAAAATAACAAAAGTGCCACCACTCCGATTAATACTGCATATTGTCGCATGATACGCTCCTTTCTTTTTCCCGCCTATTGGGCGATCATCAGCATATGAATTCTTTCAGCCGGCAGTGAATTCCCGCCTTTTTGCCGGCATGCCTTTTTTTGCATGGTTTTATTGACACTTGGGCTATTTTCGTGTATAATAAAAGTTAAATTATGAAAGGGGAGGAATTCTGCAATGATGCCTACAAATACAAGCACACCAGGTACAGACATCACACAATTATGTAACCAACTGGTGGAGCACTCTCAAATCGACGCAAGACTTTATGAAAAATTCCATGTAAAAAGAGGCCTTCGCAACAGCGATGGTTCGGGGGTAACCGCCGGTATTACCAGAATCTGTAACGTACACGGCTATGTCATCAATGAAAGTGAAGTACAACCAATCCCCGGTGAACTCATTTATCGTGGATATAGCATCGAAGACTTAGTAGAACATGCAGAACAGGAAGATCGCTTCGTATTTGAGGAAATCGTATACTTGCTGCTGTTCGGCGAACTGCCCAATGCCTATGAACTGGATGTCATGAATCAGGCGCTTGCTGCACGGCGAGAACTTCCGCCTGGATTTCTGGTGGATTCCATTATGCAGTCCCCCTCTAAAAATATTATGAATAAACTATCCAGAAGCATCCTTTCGCTCTATTCTTATGATGATTCTCCGGAAGATATGCGCATCGAAAATGAAATGCGCATTGCCCTGGATCTGATTGCCAAGATGCCGATTTTGATTGACGGCGCTTATCAGGCAAAGCGGCATAAGTACGACAACATGAGCCTCATCATGCACCAGCTGCGTGCAACGGAAAACACAGCTGAATCCATTCTGTCTCTGATCCGGCATGACCGTACTTACACCAAGAAGGAAGCACAACTGCTGGATACCCTGCTTGCCATCCACGCAGACCACGGCGGCGGAAACAACTCCACCTTTGCCTGCCGGGTTGCAACCTCCTCCGGCACCGATGCCTATGCAGCTTATGCATCCGCAGTCAATTCTCTGAAGGGTCGCCGGCATGGCGGCGCCAACATCAAGGTGATTCAGATGCTGGACGACATCAAGGCGCATGTTTCCAACTGGGAAGATGACGGCGAAGTAGCAGATTATTTAACCAAAATTCTAAAGCGGGAAGCCGGCGACCGGGCTGGATTGATCTATGGAATGGGACACGCTGTCTATACCCTCTCCGATCCAAGAGCCTGCATCCTCAAGCGAAAAGCATTTGAACTGGCACAGGGCAAGGAAATCGAAGCAGAATTCCGCCTGCTGGATAAAATTGAAATGCTGACCCCGGAACTGCTGCACAGCGTACGGGGCACCGATAAAACCATTTGCGCCAACGTAGACCTGTACTCCGGCTTGGTTTACCGGATGCTGGGTATTCCGGATGAGCTGTTTACACCGCTGTTTGCAACTGCCCGCATTGTGGGCTGGTCGGCACACCGCATGGAAGAGCTGATTACCGGAAAGCGCATCATTCGTCCTGCTTATAAAGCCATTGCAAAGGGGCGGAAATATATCCCATTATGCGAACGAGACAAAAAATAAGCGCATGGATTTGCCTGATTGGAGCAGCGCTTTTGCTGACCGGCTGCGCAGTGGGCACTTCGGTTGATAATCTGCTGAAGCCGCCGCAGCTGAGCGTCGAACAAGAGCAGATCTACCAAGCCCTCCAAAATGCAGTCGGCAACAACATTACGCTGCAATATCCCCGTTCCGGTGACAATCTGTCTGCGTTCATTGTCTGTGATATGGACGATGACGGTGAAGATGAAGCCATGGTTTTCTATAAGAAAACGGGGCTGACAACCGCAGAAAATAATCTGCGGTTGAATGTTCTAGATCAGATTGATGATGGTTGGATGTCTGTTTGCGACCGTCCGGCAGACGGCGGCGAAATTGAACGGGTGATGATTTCCCGGCTGGGCGATGCACCGGAAAACTGCATCCTCATCGGTTACTCTTTGGTCGATCAGTCTGCCCGCTCCCTGACGGTCTATGCCTATCAAAATGGTTCCCTGGATGTCCGGCTCTCGGAGTCCTATGCCATGTTTGACCGCTATGACCTGAACCAGGACGGCACGGAGGAGCTCTTGATTCTGCAAAGCGCGGGCGCCAATACGCCGGCAAAAGCTGCCGTCTACCGTCCCAGTGCGGAAGGCGCCTACATTAAGTCTGAGCTTTCCTTCCACAGCAATTTTACCGAATTCAGTCAGATCTTGTTCGGCACGCCGGAAAGCAAGCAGGATCCGGTTCCCATTTTTGTGGATGGCGCCGCCGGTGCAACCACCCTGCAAACGGAGATCTTGCAGTACCAATCCGGTACGCTGCAAGCTGTTCTGGACAAAGAGGAAGACATCGCTGCCACAAACCGTTCTGCCGGCTACCTGACCATGGATATCGATCAGGACGGCATACCGGAAATTCCTGTACAGCGAACGTTCCCCGGCTATGAACAAACGGCATCCGATCAGGTGCGTATGACCTGCTGGCTGACGGCTTCCGAAAACACCTTGGTACAAAAGTATCAGGGTTATTTTAACCTGGGAGAAGGCGTTGCCTTCATGCTGCCCATGCAGTGGATTGACACTGTTACAGCAGCCGTTGACAGCCTGACCGGTGATGTGGTCTTTTATGCCTATCAGGCAGGTGCCGAAGATGTCACCAGCGGAGCCGAGCTGCTGCGCATCGGCGTGGCAGAAGATACGGATGCACGGGACAGCCGACTGGATGACGGCTATACCCTCCTGCACTCCAAGGGAAAAGCCTATTATTTGATGAAAGTCCCGGATTCCATTGACAGCCCCCTTGCGATGACGCAGGAGGAACTGTTTTATTACATTCTGTTTGTTTAAGTGCCTGTTTCGTATGTGTTCCCTGCACAAACTGCATCCAACCCAATACGGAACATGCTCTAAGATGTTCTGCAGAACCTGCCTGCAACAAAGTGGGTTCTATTGAAGAAAGGAGCAACCATTCCATGAGACGAATTCTGATTTGTGAGGACGAAGACGTCATCCGAGATTTCGTTGTCATTAACTTAAAACGTGCCGGCTATGATGTGGTTGATGTCAACTGCGGCGAAGAGGCACTGCGGGTATTTGACGAGGCACACGGTGACTTTGATATTGTTTTGCTGGACATCATGATGCCCGGCATTGACGGATTCACCGTCTGCAAGGAACTGCGGAAGAAAAGCTCAACGCTGGGGATTATCATGCTGACTGCCCGCACGCAGGAGATGGATAAGGTCAGCGGACTGATGATCGGCGCCGATGACTACATTACCAAACCGTTCTCTCCGTCTGAGCTGACTGCCCGTGTGGATGCCATTTATCGGCGGGTTCGCATGAGCTTTATCAAAGACGAACGCTCGCCGGTCATCGAAAGCGGCCCATTCTGCCTGAACTTAAAGAGCCGAACCGTAACCAAAAACGGAAAGCTGCTTGTTCTGACACAAATGGAGTATCAGGTTCTGGAATATTTCCTGAACAACCAAAACACTGCACTCGACCGCGCCACCATCCTCAATCAGATTTGGGGCGATGACTACCACGGCGATGACAAAATTGTAGACGTCAACATTCGCCGCATCCGCATGAAGATCGAAGACGACCCCTCCAATCCACGTTATATTACAACGGTCTGGGGCTATGGTTACAAGTGGAATGGCCGATAAACGACGACATGCACGCAAGAAGCAGCCCAAGCGCAATACCATTACCAAGCGATGGGTTTTCAACAACCTCGGCTTGATCTTTCTGGTTTTGCTCGCCATTGACTTTGGCGTGATCTACTCGCTGCAAAATTACTATTATAATGCAGCGCAACAGTATCTGACCACCAAGGCGACCTCCATTTCCGGCGTGCTGACCCGCTATGCCCAGGATGCCGATGCCAACTTTTCTTCGGAACTGCGCAGCACCCTGGAAAACTTTTCTGACAAAGACAAAATGGAGCTCATGGCGATCAACGCCAAGGGCACCGTTGTTTTGACCTCTTCCGGCTTTTCCCCGCCGGAAAGCATCTCCATGCCGGACTATCAGCAGGCAATGGAAAAGGGAACCGGTTACTGGACGGGCAGAATCAATCAGGAAAAAGTCATGGCGGTTTCCATCAACATTTCTGCGGTGAATACCGATTATGATGCCATCCGGGTCATTGCCTCCCTTTCCGATATTGATGCGGTCATTCGAGGCTATATGATTACCGTTTCAGCAGCCTGCCTCGGCGTGCTGCTGCTGCTGGTCATGACGGGCCTATATTTCGTCAAGTCGATCGTTCGTCCCATTGCAGAAATCAACAAAACTACACTGAAATTTGCAAAGGGCGACTTCTCCGACCGCATTGAAACCAACAGTACCGACGAAATTGGTGATCTCTGTACCGCCATCAACCAAATGGCAGAGGAGCTTTCCGCAACGGAAAATATGAAGAATGAATTCATCTCCTCGGTTTCCCATGAGCTGCGTACACCGCTGACAGCCATTAAAGGCTGGGCAGAAACGCTCTGCATGGAAAATGATCCGCAAACCATCCAGAAGGGGGTTCACGTCATTGTCAACGAAACCGAGCGGCTTTCTCAGATGGTAGAGGAACTGCTGGACTTTTCCCGTATGCAAAGCGGCCGCTTTTCCCTGCAGCCTGCCACAATGGACATTCTGGCAGAATTGGGAGATGCTGTTTTGATCTATGCCGAGAAGGCAAAACGGGAAAACATTCGGATTATCTATCATGAACCGGAGATGCTGCCATTTGTCTACGGCGATAAAAACCGCATTCGGCAGGTCTTTATCAACATCATTGACAACGCCATCAAATATTCCAATCCGGGCTGCATGATTACAGTTGGTGCCGAACAGGTCGGCGATAAAATTCAAGTGACCATCACGGACAACGGCTGCGGCATCAGCGAAGCCGATTTGCCCCGGGTCAAGACCAAATTCTTTAAAGCCAATCATTCCCGGCGTGGATCCGGCATCGGGCTGGCAGTGGCAGATGAGATCATTGCCAATCACGGCGGCTCTCTAAAAATTACCAGCGAGCTGGGTGTGGGAACCTGCGTGACCATTACGCTGCCCATCGAACAGCCGGGAGAAAAACACGAACAGGAAGCTTAACCGTTACACCGATTCTGCGATTTTTTAGAAAGGATTCGAAATGAAGCAAAAGCAAACAGACAACAAGCAGCATAAATCCAAGATCGGCGGACAGGCGCTGATTGAAGGCGTTATGATGAAAGGCGCATTCACAGGCGCTATGGCATGCCGCTTGCCGGACGGAACCATTGATGTGGAAACCTGGCCGGAAAAAAATGGCCGGGACATTCCCTGGTACCGCAAAGCGCCGCTGATTCGTGGCTCCTTTGCGTTCGTTGGTTCCATGAAGGACGGCTACCGCTGCCTGATGAAATCAGCGGAAAAACAGGTCACAGACGAAGAAGACGAAACCGCACAAATGAACCGGTTTGAACGCTGGCTGGATGAAAAGCTGGGGGACAAGCTGTTCGGCATCATTATGTCCATCTCGATGGTGATCGGCATTGCCGCAGCCATTCTCATTTTTGTATGGCTGCCCAAGTTCCTCATCGGCATGCTGTTGGATCACACTGCTTTGCCGGAAAACAACCGGATCCTGCGTTCCCTGCTGGAAGGCATCATTAAAATTGCTGTCTTTGTCGGCTATATGGCGCTGACCGGCTGTATGAAAGACATCCGCCGCACCTATGAATACCATGGTGCCGAACATAAAACCATTGCCTGCTTTGAGGCAGGTCTGGACTTAACCGTTGCAAATGTCCGCAAGCAGCGCCGGTTCCATCCACGCTGCGGTACCAGTTTCATTGTCATCACCCTAATCATTGGCATTCTGGCAATGTGTCTGGTTCCGTTTACAATAATCTGGCAGCGTGTATTGTTCAGCATTGCCATTTTGCCGCTGGTAGTCGGCATTTCCTATGAATTCATTCGGCTGGCTGGCAGAAGCGACAGTGCCTTTACCCGTGCACTCTCCTGGCCGGGTCTGCAAATCCAGCGCATCACCACCCGGGAACCGGATGACAGCCAAATTGAATGCGCCATCGCAGCACTCAAGCCCTGCATCCCGGATAACCTGGAGGATGACCAGTGGTAATGACACGGCGAACCTGCTATCAGATGCTGCGGCAAAAGCTGGAGCAAGCCGGACTGGAAGACGCCGCTTACACCGCACAGCTGCTGCTGGAGCACGTAACCGGACTCGCTATGCCAGCCTATCTGGTACATGGAGAAGAACCGCTTTCCCCCACGCAGCTGGAACAATTGCAGCAGCTGACAGCAAAACGGCTGACCGGCTATCCGCTGCAATATCTGCTGCAAAGCTGGGAATTCTATGGCTTGGAACTTTCTGTTGGAGAAGGCGTTTTAATTCCCCGGCAGGATACGGAAACCATTGTGGAGTTTGCGCTTTCCTGCCGCAACGGACAACCTACAACTCGACTGCTGGATCTTTGCAGCGGAAGCGGCTGCATTCCGCTTGCCATTGCGGCGCACCTGCCCGGTGTTACCGCAACCGCAGTGGAGTATGCCCCGGATGCGCTGCACTACTTAACAAAAAACATCCAGCGCTATCCTGCCTATTCCATCCAACCGATACAAGGCGATGCGATGGATCCGGCGTTGGCTGCTGCGCAGGAATCGTTTGATCTGATTACCTGTAATCCGCCCTATCTGACAGAAACCGATATGCAGCAGCTTCAACGGGAAGTGACGTTTGAACCAGCTTCTGCCCTATACGGCGGAAGCGATGGACTGGACTATTATCGCAGACTGACCGCCATTTGGAGCAAAAAGTTGCTGCCGGGCGGCTGGCTGATTTATGAAATTGGAAAAGGACAGGAAGCCCCTGTCACCGACCTGCTGCGGCAGGCTGGTCTAACCCATCTCACCCAAAAACAAGATGGTAGCGGTATTGTCCGACTGGTTGCCGGGCAAGCCGATTCAAGAAAGGATTGCATATGGCAAAAGAACTGAAAAAGAAACCGACCGGGCCCATTCTGCCAACCACCGCAGATGAAAAGAAAAAGGCACTGCAAAGCGCCATTGCACATCTGGAAAAAGTATATGGCAAGGGAACGGTTATGCGGCTCGGCAGCAACACCCACATGCAGGTGGATGCCATTCCGACCGGTTCCATTTCCCTGGATATGGCGCTCGGAATTGGCGGTGTTCCACGAGGCAGAATCGTGGAACTGTACGGCCCGGAAAGCTCCGGTAAGACAACCGTTGCCCTGCACATCATTGCAGAAGCACAGAAAAAAGGCGGAGAGGTTGCCTTTATTGACGTGGAACACGCCCTGGATCCGATCTATGCCAAGGCGCTTGGCGTCAACATCGATGAGCTGCTGATCTCTCAGCCGGACAGCGGCGAACAGGCACTCGAAATTGCAGAAGCACTGGTGCGTTCCGGCGCCATTGATGCCATTGTACTGGACTCTGTTGCTGCCATGACCACCAAAGCAGAAATTGATGGCGATATGGGCGATGCTCATGTTGGACAGCTGGCTCGACTGATGTCTCAAGCCATGCGAAAACTGACGGCAATCATTGCAAAATCCAACTGCGTTGCCATCTTTATCAACCAGGTACGAGAAAAAATCGGCATTGCCTATGGCAATCCGGAGGTAACACCTGGCGGTCGTGCCCTGAAATTTTACTCTTCCGTTCGAATGGAAGTCCGCAAGGGCGAAGCCATTAAAAATGGTGCTGAAATCATCGGAACCCGCACCAAGGTAAAAATTGTCAAGAACAAGGTGGCACCACCGTTTAAGGAATGCGAATTCGACATCATGTACGGCAAGGGCATTTCTCGTGTCGGCGAAGTACTGGATTTGGCAGTAGACCTGGATATCATCAAAAAAAGCGGCTCTTGGTTCAGCTATCAGGATCAGAAGCTGGGACAAGGTCGGGATAAAGTCAAGGATATTCTGGAACAGAATCCGGATATGATGAAGGAAATTGAAGAGCAGATCATGGCGTTGAAGGACAACCTGACCATGGTTTCCAAGAAGAGTAAGAAGCAGGCCAAGCTGGCGGCCGCTGCTGCCGGTGCACAAGCAGATTCTGCTGATGCAGAAGAGGCAACGCTTCCGGAGAATGATCCTTCCTATGATCAGCCCATTGAAATTCCGGAAGAACCAGACCCGGATATCAATGCAGAAGATGATTTTGATGAGTTTACACCGGTATGAGTGCTGCCATTACCACGCTCAAACCGCATAAAGGAAAAACCTGGATCCTGACGCTCAGCAACGGGGAAACTCACTTTTTGAATGGTGAAATTGCAGCGCAGTTTCACCTGCATCAGGGGGATCTCCTGACGGAAGAACAGCTGGAACAGGTCTTGACGGCGGAACAAACCCGCAAAGCCTACCAGCGTGCGCTGTATCTGCTGGACATTCGGGCATACAGCTATCAGGAATTGTTTCAGAAACTGGAGGCTACCTATCCGGAATCCGTCTGTTATGCCGTTCTGGATAAGCTTGCCGGTCTGAATCTGATCAACGATGCACGATATGCCGAAGCACTGGCACGCCACTATGTCGAGGTGAAACACCTTGGTTTGCGCCGGGCGCAATATGCCATGCTCCAGCGTGGCATTTCCAAGGCACTTGCAGAAGAGGCACTGGAACCCTACGAAGACCGCATGCTGGAACAGTGCTACACGATATTAACCAAAAAATACAGCCGCCTGCTGACCGATCCGGAGGATCGCAGAGCCATAGAAAAAGCAAAGGCTGGCATGGCAAGGCTGGGATATGACTACGCCGACATTCAATCGGCCATTGATTACTACTTAGAAGAGGAATAAAACCATTTTGCTTCCAAAGAGAGGAGACGTTTCATTGAAACCCATTAAAGTTGGCCTTGTTTCGCTGGGCTGTTCCAAAAATCTGGTGGACTCCGAGCGCATGCTGTTCAAGCTGCGTGCCGCCGGCTACCAGCTGGTTACCGAACCGGGCGAAGCAGAAGTTGCCATTGTCAACACCTGCGGCTTCATTCAGTCCGCAAAGGAAGAAGCCATTGACACCATTCTGGAACTGGCTGCCCTGAAACGGGACGGCACCCTTCAAAAAATTATTCTGACCGGCTGTCTGACGGAACGGTACCGCCAGGAAGCTGCCGATCTTTTTGAAGAAGTGGATGCTGTAATTGGCATCGGCGACAACAAAGATATTGTCGAAATTTTAAATCGTGTACTGGGCAACGAACGGGTGGTACAGTTTGCACCCAAGCAGGATGTGGAATTGTCCGGCGAGCGCATCATCAGCACACTGCCGTTTTTCGCTTACCTGAAAGTTGCAGAAGGCTGCAACAACCGATGCAGCTATTGTGCCATTCCCGACATCCGGGGACCGTACCGCAGCGAACCGATGGAGGATATTCTGAAGGAAGCCACCTGGCTGGCAGAACACCATGTTACTGAATTGGTGGTCATTGCACAGGATACCACTCGCTATGGAGAAGATCTGTACGGTACTTCCAAGCTGCCGGAACTGCTGCGCAAGCTTTGTCACATTCCGGGCATTCAATGGGTTCGGGTGCTGTACTGCTATCCGGAACGCATCACAGACGAACTGCTGGATGTTCTGGCAGAAGAACCGCACATGGTGCCATACCTGGATCTTCCTATTCAGCACTGCGATGGTGAAATTTTAAAACGGATGCGCCGTCCGGGCAATGAGGAAACCCTGCGCAACCTGATCGCACACATTCGGGAACGGGTTCCCAATGTCACCCTGCGTACCACGCTGATTACTGGATTCCCGGGAGAAACCAAGGAACAATTCAACCGGCTGGGCGATTTCGTACACGATATGCAGTTTGATCGGCTGGGCTGCTTCGCCTACTCCGAAGAGGACGGCACACCTGCCGCAGAATTTGAAGATCAGATTGATGAAGAAGTACGGGCACACCGTGCAGAAATCATCATGGAACAACAGACAGAAGTCAGCGCAGAGAAAAATGCCGCCAAGATCGGTCAGCGCATGACTGCGGTCATAGAAGGCTATGACAAATGGGCAGAGTGCTACTTTGGCAGAACCATGGCGGATGCACCGGACATTGACGGTAAGATCTTCATCCGCAGCGATCGTGCACTGAAACTGGGTGAATACATCACGGTAGAAGTTTTTGATACCATGGACTTCGACCTGCTGGCAGAGGAGGTGCCCTATGAATCTGCCGAATAAATTAACATTGCTGCGGGTCTGTCTGATCCCGGTATTCCTGCTTTTTGTATATGTTTCCGCCATTCCGTGCCACTACTTGCTGGCACTGATCGTATTTGCTGCCGCCTCCCTGACGGATATGCTGGACGGAAAAATTGCCCGTAAGCACAATCTGGTGACCAACTTCGGAAAGTTCCTGGATCCGCTTGCGGATAAGGTACTGGTCATCACCGCATTGATCGTGCTGGTGGATTTGCCGGATTTCCGGATGAATGCCATTCCGCTGATTATCATTGTCGCCAGAGAATTTATGGTGTCCGGTCTGCGTCTGTTGGCAGCAGAAGACGGCGTAGTAATTCCAGCTGGCATCTGGGGCAAGCTGAAAACTGCGTTCACCATGGTGACCCTGGTGGGCAGCTTGCTGTATCTGAGCCTTGCAGAAGACTTCACGCTCTGCATGCCGGATTGGATCCGGACTTGGATGTTAAACGGTCTCATCTGGATTTCTGCCGGACTGACCATTCTTTCCGGTATGGTTTATCTAAAAGGCTGCTGGAAATACATCAGCACTTCCAAATAATCTGCATTTTCTAGGAAAGGAGCCTCCCGTCGATGCGACAAGGCACACTTTATTTACCGCCGAATACCAAAATGCCGCAGCTTGCTTCCGTATTTGGCATGCTGGCAACCATCTGCGGCTTATTTACAGAATTTCATAGCATCATCCCAACGTTCAAGTTGGTTGCAGCTGCCCTGCTGACGCTTGCTGCCATTCTTCCGGTTGAGAAACAATATGCTTCCATGCTGCTGCCGGCAGGACTGCTGGTGCTCTCACACTTCCTGCGTATTTTTCAGGATCTTTCCGCTCTGCCTGCCTTTCTCATCTACTTGCTGGCATGGATTGCCATGGGACTGACCAGCAGCGGCATTCTTCGTGGAAAAGGCGCTGCCATTCTGTTCTGCGGTCTGGCTCCGATCGGCTACGGCGTGGTTTCTCTTATCTATAACCTGCGTGTAATTGCAGAAACACAAGCCGATACCTTCACGCAAATTGCGTACCGACTGCATCAAATTGGCTGCCTGTATCCGCTGTTCTGGGGCATCACCATGCTCATTCTAACAGCTGGTCTGCGCCCTTACCGCAAAAAGAAAACAGCCTCTCCTAATCAGCAATCGAACAACACGTCAGAAAAGCAACTGCAATCCCAATAACCAAAAAGCAGCCGCACGGGCAATGCCCATGCAGCTGCTTTTTTCGTCTGCCGGAACTTCGTTCCATTAGAACTGAATGGATTGCAGGAAATCACTGAAGGAATCCAACATCTCCGTATCGCCTTCCATTTCGCAAATAGAGATGGCATAAATTACATCATCTACCAGGAAATAAACCGCATAGTTGTCAGTGGAAATACCAGAAGTCTCCAGCGTAAAGTTTACGCCGTATGCCTTGGCACCGTTGACCTGATCCCATTCATCTGAAACGATGGTGGCACCAGACTCTTCCATGCTATCGGAAACATAGGTGTCGATCTGTTCAAATTCCTCTGCCATTGCACCGGCAACATCTGCATCTTCCGGTACTTCTACGTCCAGATCATCGACAGAAACGTTCTGTATTGCCAAGTACCCCAGCTGGTTCGGCAAGGTATACATCAGAAAGCTACCAGAATCTGTTTCTTCCCATTCATCGGACACCAGGAAGGTCAAGTCCTCAAAAGAGGCTTCGGTATTCAGAACATCGCCGGATTCAGACTCGTCTTCAGATTCTGCTTCATCAGAGTCTTCCTCTTCGGACTCTTCTTCAGAAGATTCTTCTTTAGAGGATTCTTTAGAAGATTCTTCTTTAGAGGATTCTTTAGAAGATTCCGAGGAAGAGGTGGAGGATTCCTTAGAAGAATCCTTGTCGTCACTGCCGCAGGCAGTCGCTGCCATTGCCATCATGCTCAGCGCGCACAGCAGTGCAAGTGTCTTTTTCAATTTCATGTTTTCAAACTCCTTTTTTCTTGCCAAAAAACCGTTCTTTCTGTTCCAGTTTTTTTGATGTATTTATTATAGCATTTCATTGTACCATTGTCAATTCAGGAACAAAAAATCAGCATGATTCCTAAGTTTTCAAAAAATACTTTTACCGTTTTTTCTTTTTTATTGGAAAGAAATGCCTGTCTCACCAGCATTGTGAGGCAGGCATTTTTTTAATCAGGAGAGGAACTCTAAGTCAATATCTCCGCAGTGATTGCGCAGCAGCAGCTTACAGGAAGCAGAGTCCTGACGCCATCCGCTATGGGATCCTCCAATGGACAGGTCCCCCATGTCACAATCTGCATCCACACTGTAATCCGTTTCTGCGCCAGCCAGCGTTCCGGAAAGATCTCCCAGGTCGCAGGTAATGGAACAGTCCTCCAGCAATTTCGTCCCTTGAAGCTGTATATCGCCGCAGTTGTTGAAAACGGTTAAATTGCGGTAGGTACCACCTGACAGGGTATTCTCTCCCATATTGTTCTGCACACTGCATTGTGTTGCCTGCTCTGCCTGGATGTTTTTTAGCGTGATGTCTCCGCAGTGATCTTCCACGGAAAGGCTTTTCGATACGGTCAGATGCTGAGCGTAAATGTTCCCCAGGTTATTCTCCAGAGACAGGGATTCCCCTTCCAGATCAGAAACCCGCAAATCTCCGCACTGCAAGTGGAGGGATAACGCATTTGCCGCCATCTGTTCCACTGTGACATCGCCCAGACTGTTTTGCACGGAAATCTTTTCATAGGTCTCCTCTGGGAGCGTCAGGACAAGCTCCGCACGGGGAACAGAGAGATTGAAAAAGGAAATATGATAGTACCACGGCAGCTTTTTGTTCAGATGAACCTGCAAGGTATCCTCCTGAACCGAAACGGTTAACGCATCGGCCGGCAAATTTTTTGCCTGAATGGAGTAGGCATCCGCCGCGCTGCTTCGAATGGTGAGATCTGCTTCATACGTTATGTCAAAGGAAACGGAGGAGAACTCCTCTTCCAGTGCAATGGTTTTCTCTTCCAGATTTAACGATTCCAAATAACGCTGCGTATCAAAAGCATGTGTAGCGAATCCAATTCCCATCAAAAGCGCACCGATTGCCACACAGCCAATCCCAGCGATCCATACTTGTTTTTTCATATGCTCACGACTCCTTTCCAAAGCAAGCTCTTCCAAACCAGCGCAGGGCACGTTCTGAGAACCGGCAAATTGCTTTCATGGCAATCCAGCAAGGCTTGCACAGCAAAACGGTGATTCCGCCGCAGGCGATTCCGGCACCGATGCTGAAAATGCCAACCGGAATATAATGGAACAGCATGACAATGCCATATCCAACGCATGCCAATGCAGAAACTGCCAGGCTGAACAAAACAGAAACAAGTGTCACCAGCAACGAAAAGATGATACTCAGAAAGCTGATGACAAGTGACAGCCAGATGGGAGAACTCAAAATCAGCAGCACCCAAATCGCAACGGTATGGGATTTGCTTTTCTTTTTGCTTCCCTGTGGGGCTTCCGGTGCACCGGCGGTATAGCCGTTTTCCTGTAGGATGCGCTGTGCCAGAACATCTGGTGTTCCCAGTTCTGCCATGGCAGCTTCCCCACCATCTTCTAAAAATTCCTGATAAAATTGTATGATTTCCGTTCGATCTTCCGCTGGAATGCACGCAAGGCGCTGTTCCAATTCGGATAAGTATGCAGTCGGTGTCATGTTGTTTCCTCCTTTAAGAACGAGTCAATTTGCTGTTTATACTGGTTCCAGTCCGTTCGATACTGGCTGAGCGCCTGCCGACCGGCTTCGGTAATCTGATAGTAGCGCCGATTGCGCCCCAGATAAGCACGGTCATACGTCACCAGGAACTGCTCTTTTTGCAGGCGGCGCAAAACCGGGTACAGCGTGGATTCCGAGATGGAAATGACCGCCTGGATCTCCCGGGTGATCTTATAGCCGTAGGTATCCTCTTTCTGTACCAGCGCCAAAACCATGGCGTCCAGCAGCGCCGCACTAATTGGAAATGCAGACATATGAACCTCCTTCCATTCGGGGTGCCGCTGCTTTTGGGAGCTGTTGATTGACCCAGCAGCCACCCAATCGAAGCGGCAACATTGATATTATATGATCTGCTTATATTATATGCCGTATAATATTATTTGTCAACACAAAAACAACCCGATTTCCGGATAATATGTAAATCATTTTATAACTTTTTATGAAACTTGCACGTCGGCGTGCAAGTTTTGCCCCAAAAGGGACCATTGGTGAAGGGACTTTTTTCCCGGGGAGTTCCTTCCGGCAATCGAATCAGGCGGTCAGCCGACAAGCTGCCGCCCTCCAAACAGGAAAGGAGCGATCTCATTTGAAACCATCTCATACAAACGAGCGAAAGGAATCGTTCTGTGCCCACTACGTTCTGACCGGCAATCCGGAAGAGGCTGCCCGACTGGCAGGATATCCGCCGGAAGAAGCGGCGGCGGCGGGTCTGACGCTGCTGCGGCAATGCAGCATCCAGCGAAGCATACAAAGCTTGCAGCGGGCGTATCTGGAACGTCCGCAGGAATTGGTGCAGGCAGGCTTAGCACGGCTGGCATTCGGCAGCGGCGCAGATGCCGTTTCCCTGCTGCTCAGCGGAGAGGAGCGATCTCCTCAGCAGCTGCGGCAGATGGATCTGTTCAATCTGTCTGCTGTAAAGCGGGACAAAAATGGCGGTGTGGAACTGCACTTCTTCGATCGGCAGCGTGCCTTGGAACGCATGTATGAATATGCAAATTCTGCAACAGGAAAGGAGGCAGCACAGAATCTGCTGGCGGCGCTCGCAGGTTCCGGTGCACAACAGGATGGAGACGAAACTGAATCCCTTCTCCCCTAAGCAGCGGCTGACACTCTCCTGGTGGACGATGCCGCAGTACCGGGCGTATGACGCAATCATCTGTGACGGTGCCGTGCGCAGCGGCAAAACCGTCTCCATGTCAATTGGATTTGTCAGCTGGGCAATGACCAGCTTTCGGGACGGAACGTTTGCCATCTGCGGCAAGACGATAACGGCTCTGAAGCGGAATGTCATCAATCCCCTGCTGGGCTATCTGGGCAATTTGGGATTCCAATGCCTGGAAAAAGTCAGCAAGCATTACATTGACATTTCCATGGCAGGCATTCATAACCGCTTCTATCTATTCGGCGGAAAGGACGAAAGCTCCGCAGCGTTAATTCAGGGCATTACCCTTTGCGGCCTCTTTCTGGACGAAGTCGCATTGATGCCCCGTTCCTTTGTGGAGCAGGCACTGGCACGCTGTTCGGTCACCGGGTCGAAGCTATGGTTCAACTGCAATCCCGATCATCCTTACCACTGGTTTTACCGGGAATGGATTTGCAAGGCACAGGAAAAACATGCGCTGTACCTGCACTTTACCATGGCGGACAACCCCTCCCTATCGAAAGAGGTACGGCAGCGCTATGAGCGACTGTACAGCGGCATCTTCTACGAACGGTTTGTATTGGGCAAGTGGACGGTTTCCGGCGGTTTGGTCTATCCAATGTTTCAGGAACGCTGCCACGTAACGGAAACAGCGCCAGCCTGTGACCGCTATGTGGTTTCCTGCGACTATGGAACGGTCAACCCCTGCTCCATGGGACTTTGGGGCCACTGTGCCGGCATATGGTACCGCATCAAGGAGTACTACTATGATGCCCGAAAACAACAGTACAACCGCACCGATGAGGAGCACTACAAGGGGCTCCTGGAACTGACAAGCGGCTATCCGGTGGAACAGGTAGTGGTGGATCCATCTGCTGCCAGCTTCATTGCCTGCATCCGGCGGCATGCACAATTTCGAGTGCTGCCGGCGGACAACCAGGTATTGGAGGGCATTCAGCTGGTGAGTGAGCTGCTCAACCAACAGAAACTGCGAATCTGTGCCGGCTGTCAGGATATCCTGCGGGAGTTCGGTCTGTACTGCTGGGATGAAAGCGCCATGCGGGATGCCCCCAAAAAAGAACACGACCACGCCATGGACGACATGCGGTATTTTGCCCGTACCATTTTGGGTCGCAATCCGCAGCAGGACTTTGTGGCGCTGGCGGCAAAACGATGAGAAAGGAGGGACACAAACATGGGACTTTTTCGCAAAAAACAACTCCTGCACGGCAGCCGCATGGTGCAGACTCTGCCACGCTCTGATGCGGCGTTGCCAAACCCGGAACTGGACAATGCATCCTGCCAGCTCTATCAGGCTTTGCGCAGCAGCGTACCGATTCTGGATGCTGCCATCAACAAAATTATTCGGCTAACGGGAAGCTTTACGCTGCGCTGTGAGGAAGCATCGATGCAGGAAGCCTTACAGCAATTTGCAGAATCCGTTCCGGTAGGCGTGTCCGGGATTTCCCTGCAAACTTTTGCAGACGGTTACCTGGACAGCCTGCTGACCTACGGCAATGCAGTGGGTGAGCTGCTGCTGGAGGAATCCTCCGGCACCATCAGCGGTCTGCTGCTGGCACGGCCGGACTGGGTTCAGATTGCACCGGGCAAGCGGCCGGGGCTACCCTGCTTTTCCCTGCGGCAAACCGGATCGGAGGAACCGCTTCCGCTGCCGCACCCGGAACGCATCTGCTTTACGGCACTGAATCCACCGCCCGGCAAATGGTACGGCACGTCCATTTTACAGGGACTGCCGGCGCTGAGCCGAATTCTGATGCGCATCTATCAGTGCATCGGACAAAATTATGACCGCATGGGCAATGTGCGCTATGCGGTTACGTACCGACCCTCCGCCGACCCGGCGGAACAGGCGTATGCCGGAGACCGGGCACGGCAAATTGCCAAGGAATGGAGCAAGGGCATGCGTGCCGGTGCACACGGAGAGGTACGGGACTTTATTTGTGCCGGAGACGTGGAGATCAAAGTCATCGGCGCAGACAATCCACTGCTGGATACGGAAGTACCGGTTCGACAGCTGCTGGAACAGCTGGTGGCAAAGCTTTCCATTCCGCCGTTCCTGTTGGGGTTGAACTGGTCTACCACAGAACGTATGAGTGCACAGCAGGCAGACCTGCTGACTTCCGAGCTGGAATATTACCGCCGTCTGCTAACACCGGTTCTGATCCGCATTGCAACGGCATTCCTGCGGCTCTCCGGCTCAGACAGCCGGGTTACTGTGGAATGGAGCAACATCAACTTGCAGGATGAAACTGAACTGGCACAGGCACGCCTACACAATGCACAGGCACAGGAAATCGAACAGCGGATCAACCATCCGGAATCTTAAAAAGGAGTGTATCAATATGTATCAGAATGTAAAATTGGAAAAGGGAATGTATCACCTCACTGGAAAAAGTTTTTTGCAGGTGCTGGAGGAACTGGATCCGGCAGCGCAGTACGCAGACACCCCGCTTGCCGGACTGGATGCCTATGAACGTCAGCTGAAACGGTTTGACATTCATGTCTGCGGCCCACAGTGCGACCGGGTAGAGAAGTTCTTCACCACCACGGAAAGTGCGGTACTGTTCCCGGAATTTGTACGGCGTGCCGTTCGGCAGGGCATTGAAAGCTCTGTTCTCTCTTCCATTACCGCAGTGGAAACAAAATCCGAATCCAGTCAGTATCTGGGCTGTGTGCTGACTGACACGGCAAGTTACTCCACAGCGATTGCCCAGCAGAGCGCACTGACGGGTTCTTCCATTTTGGAAAGCGACACCGCTTTGACACTTTCCAAGTACGGACGAGCCGTGAAAGCTTCTTATGAAGCCATCCGCCGTCAGCGTTTGGATGTATTTGCTGTCATGCTGCGTGCCATCGGCGTAAAGCTGGCGGGTGCCATTTTGAAGCAGGCAGTTTCCGTCCTGACAAGCGGAGCCGGCTCTACAACAGCAAAGGCAGGCAGTGCACTGGCATACAGCGACCTGGCAGCCCTGTGCGGCAAGTTCAGCAACTTCAACATGAATGCACTCATTGCATCGCCATCTGTCATGGCATCCATTGTTGCCATGGAACAGATGATGGAAACTGCCTCCGAGCAGCCGGGACAGATTCGCCTGCCATTTGGCGCCATGCTCTATAAGGCTGCCCAGCTGGACGATCAGACCATTATTGGACTCGACCGGGACTTTGCACTGGAAATGATTACGGCAACAGACTTGATTCTGGAAACCGACAAACTGATTGAAAGTCAGATGGATTTGATTGCCGTTTCCATTCAGGTTGGTTTCCGGACACTGACCAGTGATGCCGTACATCTGCTGACCCTTTGATGCAGCAAAAACATTCGGAAAGGAGCGTGGAAACAATGGAAGCATCTGCAACCTTACTGGAACAGCTCAACCAGTTTACCCGACGCACGCACACGGCTGACGAGGTTTATCTGTTTGACGTTTTGCTGTGCGACAATGAAATAGACCGGGATCAGGAACGGTTCTCTTTAGAGGCACTGGGACAGCTAAAGGCCTTATTGGTCGGGAAAACCGGCATATTCGACCATAATCCAAGCGGCATGCATCAGACGGCACGGCTATTTGCCACCAGCCTAGAAACCGACCCCCATCGGGTCACACAGGCAGGCGAGCCATATACCTGCCTGAAGGGACAGGCGTATATGGTACGCACCGCAGGCAACCAGGATTTAATCCGGGAAATTGACGGTGGCATCAAAAAAGAGGTGAGCATCTCTTGCAGCGCTGCTGCAAAAACCTGCTCGATCTGCGGAAAGGAGCAGTGTGCCCACCTGAAAGGGCGCATCTATCAGGGAAAACCCTGCCATAAGATCCTCCAGCAGATTACCGATGCCTATGAATGGAGCTTTGTTGCCGTTCCGGCACAGGTTCATGCCGGCGTAACCAAACGATATGGCAGTGCAGAACCGGAATCATCCGCCGCCATTGCTCTGCAAAAGCAGCTGGCAGCACAAAACCAGCTGTTGGAGCAGGTCGAAGCAGACACCCGGCAGGAAATCATCCGGCTGCGTTATCTGACCGGAGCCGAACCGGAAGATCCTGCATTCCGGATGGCGGCAGAAAAAATGAACTTACAGGAATTGTTGCAGTATAAAAAGGCACTGCGGCAGACTGCCCGGTACCGACCGGGCAGCTCCCAGCTGCGACCGACTTCCGCAGCGGATGCAATGGCAGCTTTCCGACTGGAAAAAGGAGGAACCGCATGCAGTACGAATCCATAAAAGATCTCTTTTTGCTATACGCTGGGCAGCCGGCAGCGCAGCACTATGAAACGCTGATTCCGGCTGCCATACAAGAAGTGGAACGCATGCTGCTTCCAATGGCAGACCCCGGTGATCCGAGGCTGGAACAGCTGGCGGCTGCCCTCTGCAATCAGCGGCTACAGGAACTGGAAGCACCTCGTGACCGGGCAGCCTGCACCTATGCCGGAACCATTGCACAGCAGACCGACAGCACACAAAAGCTTGCAGCCGCTGATCGGCTGGTTCAGGACACCAAAGCTCGCTGCCGGGATTTGCTGCGAGACGATACCTTCGCCTTTTTTTCCTGCTGAAAGGAGTGTGAACACCATGGCACAATCAATGATACAAGCCATCTTGCAGCTGTTGCAGGACGGATTCCAGAATAGCACAATTCCGGTCATTCCGGCATACAGCCGAAAACCGGTTCCCCCACCGGACTGCAAGCAACCCTATGGCATTTATTCCATCCAGCAATTGCAGGTACAAAAGCCGGTGGTTCGAAAGGAAACCTGCTACTACGCATTGGAGGCAGAGCTGCACTTGACCTTGTGTGCACCGGATTCCTTCAGCGGATTGCAGTGCTTTTCCCTATTGCAGGAGGAACTGCTGCCTAAGATGCTGGCACTGCCCTGTATCTTTACCGGCTACACCACCCAGCATCCGCAGACAGATGCCAAGCTGCGGCGCATGCTGCTGACAGCTGTTTTTACGCTGCACGGTGTCTGGGAATCTGATTTGGGAGGGGTGTCGATTCCATGAGCAAACTCTACCTGGATCAGGCACGTTATTTCAAAATCTACTTGGGCACGCTGCTGTTTTATGCACAGAGCTACCAGATTACAGGCAGCCGTACCTATGCCGAACAGCCGGCGGTCTCCGGAAGAGCACTGGTCAGCAATTCGGCACCGCGTGCACGGCGCATCATCCTAGAGGGGAAGCTGCTCTGTCAGGAGGATCCCTCCAATGCCATTTTGGAACTGGATCGTCTGCTGGAGGGCTATGTCGGACTTTCCATTCAGCTGCATACCATGTGGCTGGTGGTTTCCCGTCTGGTGCGCTATACGGTACAGGAATCCAGCACGGAATCCATGCTGGACTGTCGGGTTGAGCTGATCTGTGAAAATTCCATGCAGAAGCGAAGCGGCAGCACCGAAAGCGGTGATTCGGATGCTGGATAGAACCATCCTGAAACTGGAAAATACCGCCGGAGAAACGAGCACCGAACAGGGCATTCTGGCATTTCGCTGCATCAAGGATGTCTATCTGCCATACAGCACCTTATCCATTTCCCTGGTGCCTCAGCAGACGGACTTCGGCACCATTCGCCGGGTACAGCTGACTGTACGGCAAACCACCGTGCACGACGGATTGGCCGATCAGGTCAAGCTGGAGCAGAAAAACGGACAGTCTTTTCTGACCATTGCTTCCCGTGGATTTACCTCCCTGCTCTGCCAGAATGAATTGGCAAAGGGGCTGATTGCAAAAGTATCACTGGATCAGCTGATGAAAGATTACTATCCATTTCCAACGCAAATCAAATGGGAACCCAATACCGATACCAGCAATTATATTTATGTCAAAGAAAACGATACCATGTGGGACGGGGTATCCAATCTTTGTTTTAAACTCAATGGCCGCTATCCGTATATTGGCAGTACCAACACCATTCGGCTGAATCTGCCCGTCAATCCGACGGTCTATCCGTTCATGAATTACACCATTGCATCGGTCGGCAGCACACAGGACTTCAGAAGCCTGGTCAGCCAATACCATATGCCGGATGCAGACGGCACGGAGGATACCTTTCTGCTGCAAAACAGCAAGACAACGGATTTATCCATTGTGCGCAACCGGCAGATTCCATTCGACATGCAGTATCTGCGCAATCCGGCAGAAGCCCTGCAATTTCGCATGCGATACAGCAACCGCGGCTGGAAGAGTCAGTTTTTAACCTTTTATGGATTCCGGGACGGCTTGCAGCTGAACGATCAGTTCAGTTATGCACCGCTCTGGAGCAATCGGTTTATCTCCAGAATGGAAATCACCGGTTCCCGGAAAGGAATCTTCACCAAACTGTTCGCCTATTATGACGACTGGAACAACACCGATGTCTGAGGCAGGCACAACTTCCGCAGCAGCAGCATAAACTGATCGTATAGGATTCTGTCTGCAAACCGGGCAGGCAGAGCCTGGAAAGGTTGTGACAAAAGGATGCATGGCAAAACAGCAATCCAGCCGCTCTGCACCCTGCGGGAGGGCGAACAGGCTGTGGTACGGACACTCTGTCTGCATGGTGCCATTCGATGCAGACTCCAGGATATGGGACTGATTCCGGGGGCTGCGGTAACCTGTCTGCAACGAAGCAGCGGCGGAGACCCCATTGCATATGAAATCTGCGGTGCAGCTGTTGCACTGCGCAATCGGGATGCCAAAATGATTCTGGTGACGCCCGTTTCCTGAATACAAAACCAGTTTTCCACATTTTCTGTTGAATTTGTGGAAAACTGGTTTTTCTTTGTTTATTGCAGCCCGAAACTGATTTGCAGGGCATTGTCCACCCGTGTCATAGACGGCGGATCCAGTGCGCCCATTCGGTCTTTTAAGCGGCGCTTATCAATGGTGCGGATTTGTTCCAGCAGCACAATGCTGTCTTTGGTCAGACCGCAGGTCGCTGCCTGTACCGAAATATGCGTGGGCAGTTTGGCTTTATCTTTTTGGCTGGTAATGGCGGCAGCAATCACCGTTGGACTATGCCGATTTCCAACGTCGTTCTGTACGATAAGTACGGGACGAATGCCGCCCTGTTCTGAGCCGACAACCGGGCTCAGGTCTGCGTAATAAATTTCTCCCCTTTTGACCATCATGAATGCGATCTCACTCCTATACAGAAGCCGGGAGGGCTTCTTTTCGAATTTGCATCAATACTATGCCCCATTTAGAAGTGGTTTAAACAGTGCTTTCTTCATTTTATTCCCAGCGGCAAAAATTGGTGCTTACCCAAAAATCCAGTAAAAAATGCCGTACAGCCAGGAAGCTGCCGTTCCATACAGAATGACCGGGCCGGCAATGGTAAAAATTTTTGCACCGACACCGAGAATAAAGCCCTCGCTTTTGGATTCAATGGCAGAGGAAACCACAGCATTGGCAAAGCCCGTAATGGGGACGAGTGTTCCGGCTCCGGCATGTTTGGCAAGCTTTTCATAAAGCCCGAATCCGGTCAGCAGTGCACTGAGCAAAACCAGACAAATGGAGACCCAGGTGCCGGCAGCATCCTTTTCCACACCCATTTGTTGAAACAGGGACATCCCCAGCTGTCCGAGCACACCGATCAATCCGCCGACGGCAAACGCAACGGGAATGTTGATATAACTTTTGGAATGCGGTGCAACTTGTTTTTGCAATTCGCTGTATTGTTCCGGTGTAACACGCATGTAATCATCTCCTTGGTGGTAGTATGGACGGTATTTGCAGGCATTATGTGCAGGAAAAAATCGGAAATTTGCAAGCTTCCGATTGATCCTTCCAGCCTGAAAAATGGCACAAATCGAAATCAAACGTTTCTGTAGCAGACCGGCAAAAGCGCCGCATGGTTCCACTTATTTGATTGGTGTTGGCATATCCGCTATGTTGTCCGCATATCTTGTACCAAATCAAATAGGAAAGGATTTGGGTCGAAATGACAGGACTTACGGAACAACAGGCACGCCAGCAACGAAGGCAGGACGGCGAAAATGTGCTGGCACAGGAGAAAAAAAGCAATCCCATGAAGCTGTTCCTGGGTCAGTTCCGGGATGTCATGGTCTTGATTTTATTGGTGGCAACCGGTGTCTCGGTACTGCTGGGCGAAGTGACAGATGCCGTTACCATCTTGCTGATTGTCCTGCTCAATGCAATCCTTGGCTTCGTGCAGGAATTCCGCACGGAACAGACGCTGGAAACCCTCCGTCAACTCACGGCGCCCTCTGCTACCGTTTGCCGAGATGGTTCCTGGCTGACGCTTCCTGCCAGTCAACTGGTACGGGGAGATTGGGTGCGTGTAGAAGCCGGCGACAGCATTCCGGCAGACTGCGCCATCCAGGAAGCCGCCGGGCTTGCCGTCAATGAATCCGTTCTCACTGGCGAATCGGAAGCCGTCTCCAAACAGCCTGGCGCACCGGAAGATACCAGCAATGCGCTGCATAAGTCCAACATTCTCTACGCAGGGACTGCTGTTCTGCGCGGCAGTGCAACGGCGGTGGTCATTGCCACCGGGATTCACACACAGATGGGACAGATCTCCACGATGCTCCAGGAAATCGAAACCGATCTGACACCGCTGCAAAAGCGGCTTGCCGGACTGGGAAAGGTTGTAGCTGCTATCTGCATCGGCGTTTGTATTGCCGTCTTCCTGGCTGGAATCTGCCGGGGCGAGCCAGCCTTTGCCATGCTGATGACTGGAATCACCATTGCCATTGCCGCCATTCCGGAAGGACTTCCGGCAACTGTTACCATTGCACTGGCACTGGCGGTCAACCGCATGATGAAGCAGCAGGCACTGGTAAACCGGCTGCACAGCGTGGAAACACTTGGCTGCGCCAGCGTAATCTGTACCGACAAAACCGGCACCATTACAGAAAATAAAATGACGGTTACACAGCTGCTTGCCGGCGGCATTCCCTATCAGGTGACCGGAACCGGGTATCAGATCAGCGGCAGTATTCTGCAAAATGACCGCATGGTCAATCCGGTTTCTCACCCGGCACTTTCCAACCTGCTGACCTGCGGCATTCTTTGCTCCACAGCGGAAATCACCGCAGAAGAGGAGCCCAAAGCCAGAGGAAGAGGCTCTCTGAAGGGCAGCGGTGCCTGGACAGGAACCGGCGATCCAACGGAAATTGCCCTGCTGATTGCCGGCGCAAAGGGCGGACTGCGAAAGGCAGCCCTGCACCGGCAGCATCCGCAGCTCGCCATGACGCCCTTTGACAGCGAAAGCCGCTACATGAGCGTACAGGTCCAGCAGGGTGCCGGCGTTTGCCTCTATGCAAAGGGTGCCGCAGATGTCATTCTAGAACGCTGTGCCTTCTATCAAAAAGACAGCGAACTGCTTCCGCTAACTGCTTCCATGCGGCAAACCATTCAAAAACAAGTAGAAGACTGGTCCAGTCAGGCGCTCCGGGTGCTGGCATTTGCCATGAAGGAAACCGATCAGTCCGATTCCCGGCAGATGGTCTTTCTGGGGCTTGCCGGGATGCTGGATCCGCCCAGAGAAGAAGCACGAACTGCCATTCGCACCTGTGCCCTTGCAAGCATTCAAACCGTTATGATTACAGGCGATCATAAAAATACTGCCGTTGCCATTGCGGAAAAAGCAGGACTGCTGCGAGGCAGAAAGGCGATGACTGGAGCGGAACTGGATGCGCTGACCGATCAGCAGTTGGCGGCCTGCATCCGGGAATACGGTGTATTTGCCAGAGTGAACCCGGCGCATAAACTGCGGCTGGTGCGTGCCTATCGCAAAAATGGTGCTGTAGTTGCCATGACCGGAGATGGCGTGAACGATGCGCCTGCCATCAAAGAAGCCGATGTCGGTGTTGCCATGGGAAAAACCGGAACCGATGTTGCCAAGCAGGCGGCAGATGTTGTTTTGCTGGACGACAATCTTGCCACGCTGGTATATGCGGTGGAGCAAGGACGCTGTATTTATGCCAACATCCGGAAATTTGTACGGTACCTGCTCTCCTGCAACATTGGAGAAGTCCTGACGATGATGCTGAGCATTCTGATGGGAATGCCCATTGTCCTGCTGCCGACCCAACTGCTGCTGGTGAATCTGGTGACAGATGGACTTCCCGCCATTGCGCTGGGAATGGAACCGCCGGAGCCGGAACAAATGCGCCAGCCGCCCCGCCGCCAGGAGGAAAGTTTCTTTTCCAATGGACTGCTGGGACGGATTCTATTCCGTGGAATTCTGATTGGAATGGGAACGCTGGCGGCATTTACCAGCATTCTGCACTTGGGCGGCACATTGGAAGCTGCCCGTACCGGCGCACTCTGCACATTGATTGTCTCACAGCTGGTGCATGTATTTGAATGCAAGTCCGAACGAAAGAGTCTATTCTCCATTCCCTACTGGAACAACTGGAAACTGCTGGGAGCTGTTGCCATTTCCCTGGCTGTCCTGCTGGCAGCAGTACAGATTCCGGCTTTGCAGCTGATTTTTGATACGGTTCGACTGACCAAGTTACAATGGGGTGTTTCGCTGTTGTGTTCGTTTGCCGTTCCGATTTTTGCAAGCTTCTATCAGATCATACAGAAACGAACCAAAAAGGAACAATAACAGGCAACAGGCAGCAACCACTCCACCGAACGTACCCCATATAAAAAAGAAAATCTCGTGAGAAAAGAACCCTTTCCAGGTACTTCTCACGAGATTTTTCGTTCAGTCAATGTGAAACCATTCCAACTAGCTGCATCCGGCAAAGATACAACATCCTATTGGGCTGCGTTTACTCCACATTCGGCAGGCCTGCAAATCCAACTGCTAAATCAGCATCGGTCGGAATATAATCCTGCATTTCGCCATCATTGAACTTCTGGTAAGCCACCATATCAAAGTATCCGGTTCCGGTCAAGCCGAAGAAAATATTCTTTTCTTCTCCGGTTTCCTTGCACTTCAATGCTTCATCAATGGCAACCCGAATGGCATGGCTGCTCTCCGGTGCCGGCAGAATGCCTTCTGTCCGGGCGAACTGTGTTGCAGCAGCAAATACGGCTGTCTGCTCTACGGAAGTTGCTTCCATTAAGCCGTCATGATACAGCTGAGAAAGCGTGGAGCTCATGCCGTGATACCGCAGACCGCCTGCATGGTTGGCAGAAGGAATGAAACCGCTGCCCAGCGTGTACATCTTTGCCAGCGGGCAAACTTTACCGGTATCGCAGAAATCATACGCAAACTTTCCGCGTGTCAAGCTCGGACAGGAAGCCGGTTCAACTGCCAGAATGCGGTAATCCGCTTCTCCGCGCAGCTTTTCGCCCATAAACGGTGCAATCAAGCCACCCAGATTGGAACCGCCGCCGGCACAGCCAATGATCAAGTCCGGCTTTACGCCCAGCTTATCGAATGCAATCTTGGACTCCAGACCAATAACAGACTGATGCAGTACAACCTGCGACAGAACCGAACCCAATACATACCGATATCCTTCATGGGTGGTGGCATCTTCTACGGCTTCTGAAATGGCACAGCCCAGGCTTCCGGTGGTTCCCGGATGCTCTGCCAGAATCTTCTTGCCGACCTGTGTGGTTTCAGACGGAGACGGGGTAACAGAAGCGCCATATGTCCGCATCACTTCCCGGCGGAATGGCTTCTGCTCATAGGAGACCTTTACCATATATACCCGGCAGTCCAAGTCCAGATACGCACATGCCATGGACAGTGCCGTTCCCCACTGACCCGCACCAGTTTCGGTGGTAACACCCTTCAGACCCTGCTTCTTGGCGTAATAAGCCTGCGCAATGGCACTGTTGAGCTTGTGGCTGCCGGAGGTGTTATTGCCCTCAAACTTGTAATAGATATGTGCTGGCGTACCCAGTGCTTTTTCCAGGCAGTAAGCACGTACCAGCGGAGAAGGACGGTACATCTTGTAGAAATTCTGGACATCCTCGGGAATGTCAAAATACGGTGTGGTATCGTCCAGTTCCTGCTTCACCAACTCGTCGCAGAACACATGAGAGAGTTCTTCTGCGGTCATAGGCTTTAAAGTTGCAGGGTTGAGCAGCGGAGCCGGCTTGTTTTTCATATCCGCCCGCAAATTGTACCATTGCTTGGGCATTTCGGATTCGTCCAGATAGGTTTTGTATGGAATTTGCTGTGCCATAAAGATCGTTCCTTTCTTGTATCAAACTGCGTTTTCCACAGCACACCAATCCAATTTGCTGTGGAAAACAGGGTCAAAAAAAGCTTCTGTCCCAAACATTAGGACAGAAGCATACTCTGCGGTGCCACCTAAATTCGCCGGAGTCCGGCGCACTTTCGTTTGATATAACGGTCAATCCCGTCGCCCCTACTGACAGAGAACCATCTGCGTTCAGTTTGCCCTCACAAGTCCATTCCCTTTTTCGGCAGGACCGCATTCCAGCAGCAGCGGCTCTCTGTACCAGCCTTTTCCAAAAGGTACTCTTCTTGTTCTTCGGTGTATTATGATTTGGTTTTATTATAACAGGTTTTTCAACTGCTGTCAAGGAAAAAATTCTGTCCGCAAGCTGCACATGGAAAGAAATGCTGGATACTAGAGCTTTTTGGTGCAGTGGCTTAAAATCTGCAATACCATCGAAACAAAAAAATCTCGTGAGAAATTCCTGCAAAAGAATCCATTCTCATGAGATTTTCTTTTATGATCCTATCCTGAAAAGGAATCTATTTGAACCAAAGCTTTTCTGTAGCAGACCGGCAAAAACGCTACGCTGTTTGCCTAGGAACGCATTTTGCGCTGTCGACTGACTGCGTTATTTTTACAACTTTTCTAAAATTGTTCTGATTGATTGCAATTGGTCTTTTCAATATGCGCAAAATGCTAATTCATTTGCTTATTCTACTTTTTGTATGACATACTGTTTGGCTGCTTTTGGATGGTTGCTCTGCAACCATATGAGGCTACTCGCCTCAAACACTCGGCAGCATTTTCGAGAAATTGCTGCACCAAAAAGCTTTTGTACTTGGCTGTACTGCCTTGTAAGGGTTAGGAATGACTCGAAAGTTGTTTCTTTTTGCGCCATGCATATGCCTGACCTATACAGCAGGCAAATACATCCGCTGCAATCGAAGAAATCCGCATCAGCAGCACAAACAGCAAAATTTGATCCGAATTGCTTCCGCCGCAGACAAACAGCATCACCGATTCCCGAATGCCAATGCCGCCCGGTGCGCCCGGCGTTACAAACCCGATAATCCAGGCAAACACAAATGCACCTGTCAGTGCTGTCAGCTCTCCAAAGGAAGTCCCCGGTCCAAACACCAGCCGCAGGGCAATGAAATACACCAACGCAGAACCCGCATTCTGTACGATATAGAATCCAAGTCCTTTTCCCAAATTCCAGATACCCTTTCCGGAAAAGGCTGCACGATACCGATGCAGATATTTGGTGACCGGCTCCTTCCACTTCCAGAATACAACTGCAAATCCTGCTGCTGCAACAACAAGCACAATGCCGCCCACCAGCAAAATCTGTAAGCCATACTGTGCCAGCAAATCTGCAAGCGTACTGCCCAGCAACAACACAGAGACCACAACTGCGCCCAGGATGCAGCACAAAATATCCAAAATTGTGGCACAGGCAACATCAACGTGCCGAATTTGCAGATCGGCTGCCAGCTGGTTGCGCCCGACATACTGAAAGACATTGCCCGGTACATACTTATACAAATTGGATTTGGTGTAAACCGGCATAGCGGCTGCATAGGGAATCTTCTCCCCGGAAAGTGCCTTGGTAAACAGCAGCCACGGATAACAGGTCACCAGAATCAAACCCGTCTGCACAACTGTATTCAGCAGCAGCGCTGCCAGTACCGGCGGCTGCTTGAGCTGTGCCGGGTCGAAGTCCATGCCGATAATCTTTTTTACCAGGAAAATCAGCGCCGCAACCATCAGCAGATTGCCGGCAATCTTAACCACTTTTTTCATTTTGTTGTTCCTTTTGATGCTTGATTTGCAAAATCAAATCTGCCAACGCACGGGCATTTCCCATCTCCACAAAGTAAATGCCATCCTCAGAAGCCTGATAGAGTTCATGCGTAGCAGGATTGTCCCCGAGAATCATCGGCTTCTGCATGGCATGATAGATATAGGCTTTCCCCGGAATGGTGCGCCGTGCCTTTTGAATGGTACCGTCAAAATGTCCGGCCAGGCAAAGGTCTGCCTGTGCAATCCGCTCTGCCAGCTGCTGCTGCGGCAGCCAGTCGATATATGTGGTGATGGATTCCCCGGTGCGGACTGCGCCGTCTCCGAGCGGTCCCACCATAATCATATGCAGATGCGGCTCCTGCTCCAGCAAGGAAATCGCTTCCAAAATCACCGGAACCCCCTGCAAAGGCAGAATGCTGCCGAAATACAGTACCGTAAAATCAGTATGCGGCTGCATGGGGCGTGGATAATAGATGCTGGTATCTGCTTCCAGATAAAGTGTCTGCATCTGTGCCGACGGATAGGAAAATTCCTCGCAAAAATACTGCCCATGGGCATGCGTATCACAAATCGCGAGATCGGCACGCTGTAGGGTGCGGCGATCCAGCCGATGCAGCATCTTACCGGGGATGGACTGCGGACGGAACTTCTTCCGATCCATACAGAGTGTATCGTAAAACGAAATAAAAAAGTCGATGACCAGCGGCTTTTTCTGTAATTTCCGCCCGAACAGCGGCAGCACCAGCTGCGGTGCAAATCCCACCATGCTGATATCGTAGTCCTCCATGCGGACAGACAGCAGCGCACGATAGACGGTACACAGCCGCTTGCGGTAGCTCTTTTCCGAAGAACCAATCAGCGTTACCGTATTACCGGCCTCCTGAAGCAGCCGGACTTCCTGCGTCACCCGCAGGTAATCCGTATTTTTGGTTGTAATATACAGCACCCGGCTGTTTTTGATCTCATGAATCGATTTCATCATCTTCTTGATTCTTGCAGTCTGCCTTTCTGACACGATACTGCACGTCCTCCAAAATTTTACGGTTTGCAGCAATGACATCGCTGAGGAAGCCAATGGAAATGGTCTGGAATCCGGTCATCAGCAAAACTGCTGTTAAAATGAGAGACTGGATGTGCCCGTCCCCATCGCCGATGCAGAAGTAAACCAGGAACCGAATGCCCAAAATCAGTCCCAGCAGCAACAGCACGATACCAATGCTGCTGAAAAATTTCAGCGGCCGATACATCAGGAAGGAACGGGTAATGACGCTGGAAGAGCGTTTCATATACCGCCACATACTGGAAAACAGCCGGGACGGACGGGTTTCCGGGTTGGTATGGATGGGCACAGAAGTCATGGCAATCTTATTATGCCCTGCCTGAATGATGGTTTCCAGGGTATAGGTGTACTCATTCACCACGTTCAGGCGCAGAGCGGCATCCCGGGAATAGGCACGGAATCCGCTTGGTGCATCCGGAATATCCGTCTGCGAAGCCACCCGTACCACCCAGCTGCCCAGGTGCTGGAATTTTTTCTTCTTCCAGGAAAAATGTTCGGTTTGATCAATCGGCCGTTCCCCAATGACAATGTCTGCTTTTTGCTCCAAAATCGGACGCACCAGCTTCTCAATGTCCGCACCGCAGTACTGATTGTCCGCATCAGTGTTGACAATGATGTCTGCACCCAAATGCAGGCAGGCATCCAGTCCTGCCATAAAACCACGTGCCAGTCCTTTGTTTCGCTTAAACGATACAATGTGATGGAATCCGAGTTCCCGGGCACGCTGCACGGTGTTGTCCTGGCTGCCATCGTTGATGATCAGATACTCAATGGTATCAATGCCTTCTATCTGCCGGGGCAGGTCGTTATAAGCCAGCTCCAGTGTCTCTGCTTCATTGTAGCAGGGAATTTGTATGATTAACTTCATAATTGCATGCACTCCCTATGCCTTTTCAAAAATCCTGTCCATTTCCCCGGACAGCCGTTGTCGGAACAAATTGTAAGCTGCTGTTCTCCAGAATATAATCTCGAATGGCGTCTCCATAGACCCAGAAGTATTCGTTGTTTCGGTTCAAAGCGGTATGATCCAGCCGATAAATATGTGCATCATAAGCTTCCAGATTCAGGTCTTCTGAACTGATGATCAAACTGTTTTCGGAAATAAAATCCAGTACTTCCTGCGGCTGGGCATCCGAATGAATCTCAAAGTCGAATTCCTTCAAATGTGCATCCGGCAGTACAAACTGCATCGCCGAACCGCTGAAGGGCTTGAGCTGATGCACATTGTAATAGTAAACATCCGGATAATGCGATTCCAGCTGATCCACCTGGGAAACAATATGCATTGCAGTATGCACATAGGCAAAATCTGCACGGCTGTTTTCCAATATCACATCGTGTGCAGTAACCGCATAGCTTTGCAGGAATACACCGCAAAGAATCAGATGCAGCCCGCCCTGCTTCCGGGTACGAATACCCAGCAGCACCAGGCAGAAAACCAGACTAACTACCAGCACCAGATTACGGAAATCAATGGAGGCGATAAACGAGTATGGATTCTTCCCGATATAGGGGATCAGATTCAAAATGGTGGTATTGGACGTATCTGCCTGCGCCTGAATGGTATCGGAAAGCAGAAAAATGGACAGCATATTTCCTGCAAATAGGATCCCTGCCACTGCCAGCAAACGAAGCCGATATGCGTGCCGCAGCACGGCATACAGCGCAAAAAAGAGGCAAATTCCCAAAACGTTGGAAATATAACGGGTATAGATGAAATAATCGCCTCGTGTTACTGCGGCACTGCCGTGGTTGCCCAGGAACAAGATGCTGATGCCAAATGCACCCAGGAACAGCAGCAGCTGAAGCAGCGCCAACAGCCAGGCGGTATGCCGCTCATCCGGTGCCTGCTGCTTGGTCAGGCGCATGTTCTTCTTGCAGCCATTCCAGATAATCGGAACCGCAAGCACTACCGCAAGCGTTAAAATACCATATGCGGAGGCATTCGCTGCGAACAGCTGCCCAATGGCAATTTTGATGAGTCCCTTGATGCCGGAAAGATTCAGCAGCGACTTGACACCGCCGACTGTGCCGCCGAGCGTATTGTTCAGCTCTCCGGCGGATTGTGCCAGCCAGACATGCTGGACGAAAAATTGCTTTCCGAAATTGGACAGCACATAAAAGCCGCCCAAAGACAGCAAAAAGGAAATCGGTTCCACCATGCACCGGCGCTGTGCCACCAGCACAACAAGCACAATCAGAAAAACAGCTACGAAAAATGCCAGTGCCCGTCCGTGTACCGTATAGCTGTAGACCAGCGTCAGTGCCAGCAAAATACCCCAAAGTGCCTGCCTGGGCTTATTGGGGGCATGGTAAAGCTTCACCAAAAACAGCAGCATCAACCACGGCAAAAAGCACATCATGGATTCATTCCAGACCCATTTGGTATAGACCAGGTATCCCGGATACAGTCCCGTTGCCAGGGCAAGCGGAAAAGCAGGTTTTCGATTCATGCCCAGATAGCGCACCAGCAGGTAAAAGGCAATCACTGGAATCAAGGAAAGATATGCTGCATTGAGCAGCGCAATCAGCCGATACCGCAGAATCGGGCCTTTCGTCAAAAAGAAAATGGGAATATAGAGCAGCGAAGTGCCGTACCCATAATAACCGATGTTGGAAACAATGCCGCTCCAATCCTCCCCGGTTACATAAGCGGCAGAGGCCAGCACGCCGATTTCATCGTGTGACATGTGCGGCACGTTCATTTGAACGGCAACCACAGCATGCACCAGAAAGACAATCCCATACAGCAGCAGCCCCAATAAGCGCCGCTGTATGGTTGGATTCTTCATCCAAGCCGGAAGGCTCCGGCGAAGCAGCTTCTTCATACGGCGGATCCTCTCCCGATTTGCTTGGCAAATGCCAGCGTATGGGCAAGACCCGGTGCATCAGAAATGCTGTAGAACTCCGAATGGCGAACCGCTTCCAAAGTCTGTTCGGTCACCGGAGAAGCCGGAACAGATTGTGTGAGCACCTTCCAATACTGCTCTGCCACCAGACGGATATCCAGATTCTGCTCTGCATAGGCACGGGCTGCTTGTTCCAGCTGTACCCGTTCCTCTGGATGCTGAATCAGCCGCTTGAGCGCATCATAGATGACATCCGGTTCCCGGCGTTCTCCCATTTGTCGAACCGACGGCAGCTTCACACAAGCAGCATCCGGCAATTCCGAAAAGCTGCCGATGTCATTGACCAGCACGCACTTTCCCTTTCCGAGAATGCGCATCAAACTGCCGCTGGTTTCTCCATTGGACGGATACCGCAGATTCAAGCAGATATCGGTTGCGTCAATCGACTTTTGGAACTGTTCCAGCGTAATATAACCCGTTACCGTTACGGCATTCTGCATCTGGAAGTCCTGAACCACCTGTTCAAATTCAGTCTGAATGTTTTCTGCCAGCTTCCCGGCAAACAGCAGATGCACGTTCGGAACCTCCTGCCGCAGTTTGCCAAAGGCACGCAGAATCGGGATGGCACGCTTGGTGGCATGAATGCCGCCAAATGCCGCCAATAAAATCGTATCCGGTGCAATACCCAGCGCTTCCTTGGCTGCCCGTGCATCCGGAAGCGGCTCCAAAATGGTATAGGATGGAATCACGGTTACCGAACGGGCAATATCTGCCTGCAACAACTTATATTTGGATTCCTGGCTGTGCACAATAATGGTATCAGCATAGTTGGTTACCAAGCCGTTTGCCTCCATCTCATAGATATTGGGGTTGGCGGTGCCGTTTGCCAGTGCTTCCAGGTACGGAGCAAGCTGCTCTTCCCGGTAGTCTTCCAGCAGACAGGAACGATACAGCGACAGATCCTGCTTATGCTGCCGCATGGCATAATCATAGATGGAACCATGCAGATTGTAGTCATGCAGCACGACAATGCCCCGGTACTTTTGCAGATAGGGATACATATAGAAATGGAAGCTGGAATTGCCCATCTGATACAGCGTTGCCTGATACTGTGTCCGCCGTTCCGGATAGGCGGTGTGCGGCAGAATCTGTACCGTTTCCGGCAGGGATACCTGCGGAGTATAGGTGGTATCGACGTAAACATCGATGCTGCAATAGGCACTCAGCGCCCGAATGATGTCCACACTGTAGTCCGAAATGCCGGATTCCAGCGGCGGCAGCGGTGTAAAGCAGGCAATGCGCTTGGCAGTGCTTCCGGATACCGGTGCAGCCGGTTGCGCTGCTTCCAGTGGGGTGATCTGGTTGAGGAAGCCAATAGCAGCCTCTGCAACCCGTTCCCAACGGTACAAAGCCAGGCGTTCTTCGCCCTTTTTCGTCAGTTCTTCCAGCATTTGCGGCTGCAAAGCCCGTTCCATTCCAGCTGCAATGTCTGCATCCGAATCAGCCGAAACCAGAATGGCAGCATCTCCGCCGATCTGTGCCAGACTGGAATTATTGGAGGTGACAACCGGCGTACCGCATGCCCATGCTTCGACAATCGGCAAACCGAATCCCTCATACTTGGAGGGGAACGCCATCAAAGCCGCCAGGTTGTAGAATTGCAGCAGCTCTTCTGTCGTCACAAAATTGGTGAAGATGACATCCTGCTCCACATGACTGTGCTTGGCAACTGCCTGTAACTGCTCCTGCGCAGGCGCAGACAATTTACAAACAACCACCAGCTGGTACTGACTGCGCAGTTCCTGCGGCAGCAGGCCATATGCCCGAATCAAACCGTCTAAGTTTTTCCGTTTGTCCTCTCCGCCGGTACACATGATAAACGGCTTGGTGATATGATACTTTTGGAAAAGTGCGGTGCGTGTTTCTTCCGGAATTTCAATTTTTTGATAGTGATCGTCTACAGCACCCCAGATGACATGAATCCGCTCCGGGTCAAAGTGCAGATACTGCACCAAATCGCTCTTGACACTTTCCGAAATCACCAACAGCGAATCCACCCAGCGCAGCCGCTCGATGCAGCCCATATACCATTGATGGGTCACCGGGTCTGTCAGATAATGCTCCTTCATCACGTAGGGAATGATATCATAAACGGTTGCAACCGTTCGCACCCCTTGCAGCCATTCCTTCCGGTAGCTGACAAAGTTCGACTCAAACGGAGAGGTGATATAAAAGACATCAATCTGCCGTTCCTGCAAATACTGCTGCAAAATGGCACCCATGACCTCCTCGCAGGCTTTCTCCCGCAGTAGAACATTCTGGGAACCGGTGTCAATGAAGTCCTCCGTCAAATTGGTCACACCGGGCAGCTGATCGGACAGATGAAAATCCTTGTCAATCCAATTGAGGAAGAAGTATTGATTGTCCGGATCCTGCCGGATCATGTGCAAAAACTGGCTAAGTACATAGTTTCCGATTCCACGGTTTTTGCTCATCGGGCCGAGAATGGCCGTTGCATCAAATGCAATTCTCATTTGGCAGCGCCTCCTAATGCAGTTTGGTCAATGAAAATGGAATTAATGCCGGTAAATGCATATTCTTCATAGCCCTTTTTCCGCAGATACTGCAAAATTTCTGTATTTTTCTTGGGAATGCCCAACTTGGTCTTATATTCGATCATTTCACAGATAATGGCAAACGGACGGAACGTATCAAAATTCATCATACGCAAAACATCCAGTTCCATGCCCTCAATATCAATATTGACAAGATCCGGTGCTCGATCCGGAAAATACGCAGCAATCAGTTCCGGAATGGTAATGGACGGAACAGAAACGGTCTGCTCAATCTGAATGGCAGGGTTTTCCTTCATAAAACTCTTTGCGGCTTCATAGTCCATGGTAGACAAGCCGTCTCCGTTCATGACATAGAATGTCAGTGTGGTATCCGCCTGGTTGGAGATGCAGCGGTTCACAACGGTATCTCTCGGCCGAACAGTCTTCAGCTCCTCAATCAGGCTGGGATTGGCTTCCACCAGAACGCCGCTGGCACCCTCCCGGTAAAAGCTATAGGTATTGCTCAGGAACTTGGCATGATTGGCACCCAAATCCAAATAGGTCAGCTGGGACAAATCCCGATTCATGGAACGGAAAATAAACCGCAGAATGGCGTCCTCTCCGGACTGGGAATAGGACTGACAGGAAACCTTCCGATCCTTTCGGGATTCGAGATCCACACTGCTGCCTGCGGCAAGCTGCTCCAGAAATTCTTGATTCATAAGCTCTAGCTCCTCTTGGTCTTTTTTCAGCTCACGTGCCTGCTGCGTCAGTTCCTGCTGAAGGTTCTGATTTTTAATGGCAAGCTCCTCCATCTGATTGCGCAGGCTGATGGCTTCGCATTTGAGTGCATTCAGTTCCAGATTGACCTGTGCGGAAAACGCATTGTTTGCACTGTTATAGGTGGTCTGCTGCATCATGCAGGGCTCTACGTACCAGAACATTATGCGGCGCAGCAAGCGTTTCAATGCACGCTTACACTTCCCGGAAAAGGACGTGCCGGGGATGGCACGGTACGAACGGTTGACCGCTGTGCGGTTCATCCGATCCAGCTGATCCAGCATGGCAGGATTGACTGCCTCGCTCAACAGATTGGGATCCCCTGCCCCGCCGTTGCTGCCCAGCAGCTTCTCCAAAATTACTTTTTCTTCCATTTCATCTATTTTCAAGCTCATTTCTGAATCTCCCATCTATGTTGAACGGCAAGATAGCCGGTGCTGCGTTCTTCTGAAACCACATCAAAAAAGCAATAATTCCGATAAAAGTCCATGGGGACGCTGTTCTCATCCACAATGGCAAGGTTCAGGACATACCGCCCTGCCAGCAGCGGAAGCGGGTCAATGGTTACGCTGACGGTTCCGGCATCTGCTGTATGCTTGATGGAAAGACGGTCGATCTTGGTATTGTTGCCATACAGGCAGACTCCATCCATGGTATAAAATCCAAATCCGAAAATATACTCTTCCAGCGGCTTGTGCACGGTATAATCCAACTCAATCCGCATGGTGTCGCCGGTGTGGAAAATCCGAACATCTTTGCCCTCCTGGTTGAGCAGGCGTGCCTGTGCAATTTCGACATACTCCAACCCGAATCGATTGGCGGAATAGTCAATGGCATCCGCAGAAGCTGCCGGTTTCGCCTCCGTTCCGGTCTGCTCCGCAGTCTGTTCCTTGGCATCGCCCTGCTGTTCTTCCTGCTCCTTAAGTATGGATTCTACTTTCTTTTCGTTCATATAGTTGAAGTAGGCATCCACCACCGGAGCGGCTTTTCCCTCCTTGACAATGGTTCCATCGTTGAGCCAGATGGCACGGTCACAGAACTGCTCAATCGTAGAAAGGTCATGGGTCACAATAATGATTGTAACGCCGGAAGCTTTCAGCTCCCGAAGCCGGTTGAAGCATTTGGTTTGGAAGTTGGTATCTCCAACTGCCAGAATTTCATCAATCAGCAAAATATCCGCATCCACGTTGATGGCAACCGAAAAGGCAAGCCGCATATACATACCGGAAGAATACGTCCGCACCGGATTGTCAATAAATTCTTCCAATTCGGAAAAGGCAATGATATCATGCAGCCGGGCATCAATTTCCTTCTTGGTCAAGCCAAAAATCGATGCATTGGTATAGATATTTTCCCGTCCGCTCATGTCCGGATGGAAGCCGGCACCCAGTTCAATCAGGCTGGACACCCGTCCATTCATGGTAATGCTTCCGCCGTCCGGATACATAATCTTCGTCAAAAGCTTCAGCGTGGTACTTTTTCCGCAGCCGTTGTGTCCGATCAGACCGACTGCCTCCCCTTTTTTCACCTGAAAGCTGATGCCGTTCAAAACCGTTCGCTCTTCATAGCGGCTGCGCTTACGAAACAGGAGGCGTTCCTTGAGCTGATTGCCCTTGTCATAGTAAATTTTAAACTTTTTCGTCAGATCCTGTACGGAGATCGCCAATTCATCTTGTTTCATTACAATTCCTCCGCAAAATGTTTCTGTAATTTCGAGAAGACAACATGTCCCAAAAGCAGGAACAAAATGCCCAGCACCGTTGCAGAAATCAATGTTTTCAAGTTCGGAATGGCAGCCTCATACAGAATGGAGCGGTAGCATTCAATGACATGCGTCATGGGATTGATGTTAAACAGCGGCAGCAGTTTATCCGGCACCATGTCCTTGGTATACATAATGGGTGTCATATACATCCAAGCCATGGAGACAATCCCAAGGATATGCTCCAGATCCCGGAAGTAAACGGTCACTGCGGAAGTCAGCATTGCAATGCCAAGCGCCATGATATACTCCACCACCATGACAATCGGCAGGCAGAGCAAGGCGAGCGGATTAAGTCCGACCCCGGAAATGAGCACGACTGCAAAAATGACCAGGAAGGTCAGCAGCATATTCACAAAACAGCTGGTAACATACGAAATCGGGATGACTTCCCGGGGGAAATAAATCTTCTTAATGAGGTCTTTCTGTGCCAAAATGGACGCTGCACCGCCGGTCATTGAGGACGAGAAAAACATCCACGGAATGAGTCCGACAAACAGATACAGGTAATACTTGTCAATATTGACCCGCAGCACGTAGGAAAATACAGCTGTATAAACAACCAATTGCAGCAGCGGATTTAAAAACGTCCAAAAAAAGCCTAGTACGGATCCTTTATACCGTCCTCGAAGGTCTTTCCGTACCAGACTGAATATCATTTGCCGATATTCATATAAGTCTTTGATTGCATGCATAACAGGGTGCTCCTTTTTTCATTCAAACGATCATAGAGCCTGCTTTCGCAAAAAGCAGACGATCTACTTTTTGGAAAAACAGGTTCTAAGGGCTTGTTTATTATAGCATGCATGCGAATGCCATGTCAAGTTATAAATTGGCAGATTGCAGAAATTTCGGCGAAATTGCGTAGATTTTGGCAGAAGAAGTTTATTTTTTCAAACAAGCCAACACCCAAAAAGAACCAGACATAAAATACAGATACAAAAGTGCTTCGATATACCGTTTTTGCCGGATGCAAGCGATTCGTATGATTCCAATCGATCAATCCTTTTCAACCAAAAAAATCCCGTGAGAAAATAATCCTTTTCCATGGATTTCTCACGAGATTTTTCTTTATAAAAGAACACAGATACAAACCGGTTGCATCCGGCAATGGCTGCGCAGCATGTTCGAAAACTTGCTGCGCCAAAAAGCTTGTATATCGATGTAATTTGTTTTGCCGTTCCTTTATGGAAAGTACGAAGCTTATGCATTGCGGCGGCTCTTGATGATGCCAATGCAAATACCAAGCAGTCCCATTCCAGCTCCTATCAAGCCGGTTATCATGCAAACAAGCGAGCCATGTTCCATAACGCCCGTAAAGAAACTGAAGATAGCAGGATCCTTAATGGAAAACCGCTGGAAGTACTGACTGCCGAGCAGATAGCCAAACGGTGCTGCCAGCATCAAACCGCCTGCAAGCAGGGTACATCCCATCCAATACGTCCGCTGCCGACGCGCCAACAGCAGCAGGATGCACAAGCATGCAACACTCACAACGGCTGCGCCAACGGTTCCATAAATGGATAACCGATGCAGCTTGATCACCTTTTCAAACAAACCGGATTTCTCCATCGTTTCAAATTGGAACACATCCAGCTGCTTATAAATTTTAGATTCCGCCGCAGAAATGGCTTCGTTGAGTTTTTCGGTGTAGGTATCATCCTTTGGATAGGAAATAGAATCGGCATATGTTTCAAAGTAATTGGTTATGCTGCTTTCCAGAGCAGAAAAGTCCACATCAGACTGCGCCGGTCTGGTGTTTGCGCCCCGGAAGCCGGCATAGCCTGCTTCTGTCAGTGTTTCCATCTGCGTGGAAATCCAGTCCGTTGTCAAAACATCTAAGTATACTTCCTTGGGAATCGCAGTGGAGTGCTCCTGTGCAGCGTAATAGGTCTCCAGATTGCTGCGCACCTTTTCCGCAACCTGCTGCTGTTCCAGCTGATGCAGATAAATGTGGCTGCTGCCCGTTGCATAAGCGGCATAGCCCAGAGCAAATGCTCCCAGCAGAGAAAATGCCAATATGACAGTACAAAGAATTCGGAAAAGAAGGGTTACGACTTGTTTCATGGTGTAGACTCCCCTCCTGTCTGTTCAGTCTGTGCTGTTTGATAGAATGCCTTTTCGGTCAGCGTACAGATGGCACCCACACGCTGCTTGGAAGCACCCAGTACCTGCATTTCACAAGTATATAAGGTTAAACGGTCGTCCTGCGTTTGCTTGAGATATTGTTCATCTGTATCCGCAAAGGAAATCAACTCCGATACAGTATAGGTGAAGCGTCCGTAGCTGGTATACAGCGTAAGGGTATCGCCTTTCTGCAACTGATTTAAATTCTGGAAAAAGGTGTTGACATGCGCACTGATCACAGAATTTCCCTTGCTGCCGATGGCTGCCGAACCGGAGCTCTGACAGGCACCTAGTTCCAGCAGTTCACTGCCGCCGCCCCAGTAAACCGGTACATACAGATCAATGGCTTCGCAGGAAAGGATGGCATATTGTTCGCCAAATGACGGAATGACAACGGAACCTTCCCCAGAAGTGGAGCCACTGTAATTGGTATCAATTTCTGTTTCCTTGATTTGCAGGCCGTCTGTTCCGCTTCCGGTGCCGGTTTTCATGCTGTCCATGAATGCAATGTGCAGATATGTGCTCATCTTTTCATAGGGCCGAATCAGGGCAAGCAATGCAATGCCGCCGCACAGCAGACAGATCAGAACCGGCATGCAGCAGGCTGCCAGCAGGCTGCTTTTGGTCTTGTTCTTTCGAGACATGGCAGGCTCCTTACTTTTGTTTCTTGGCACAATACAACAGTGCTCCCAATCCGCCGACTGCCAGCACAATCATACCGCTCGCCAGCAGAACTGGAACTGTATGCGGCTTTCCGGTAGCTTCTACCTCATTGCCAAAGGTCATGACATCCTTCAAGTTACCGTCTGCATCCCGTGCACTGACAATGATCGTATCATCGTCAATGGTATCGATCGAGAAATTCATACCGAGGGACTCCCCGATATTCAAAAACCCTTGCAGCATATCTGCTTTATCGGAAAGTCCAAGATCCTTGAGGTAGCTGTTGCGGTCTTCATTGGACATGTTCTCCAAAAATTCCTTTTGCTCCTGCTGCGTCATGCCGCTGACATAATCTTGCTTCTGCTCTGGAGTCATATTGGCAAATGCAATGGTGGTTGTCGTGGAAGAAGACGGCGTATTGGGTGCAGCGGTTTCTGCACCGGCATTGCCGTTATTGTTATTCCCATTGTTGTTGGCAGGTGTTGTGGTTTTTCCGCCATCCGCAATGGCACTGCTTACGGCTGCATTGCGGTCAGCCGCCCAGGCATCAAGTTCTGCAATGGCAGCATCGCACTGTTCCGATGTATACTGTCCGCTGCTGTACTGATTGATGCACTGCTGAATGGTTTCATCCGGCAGACCGACTGCGTAGGCATGTGCAATAACATCATCTACTGTAGTTGCAGAAGCAGACAAGCCGCCGATGCAGCTGACCGTCAGCAGCATACCGGCACAGGCAGCAATCCATTTTGGGGTATGTTGTCTCATAAGAGCATCCTCCTTTAAAATTCGTCATGTATTCTTTTATTATACAGGATTTTATAGCATTTGGCAAGTGGAATAAAAAAACAAAAAAGCAACCCGCAAACCGAACAAAAAACGCAGATACAAACGCTTTTTGGTGCAGCAATTTCTCGAAAATGCTGCCGCAGAGTTTGAGACGAGGAGTCTCATATTTTTGCGCAGCAAAAATAAAAACCAAGCATCTGCATAAAAAAAGAAAAAGAAGAGCAAGGAAACAGAAAAAGCATTTTGCGTATTCTAAGAAAACCAAACGAACCCAATATGTATCAGAAAAGAAAGAATGCTTTCATAACGCAGACACCCAATCACGCAAAATGCGACTCTTAGGCAAACAGCGCAGCGTTTTTGCCGGTCTGCCACAAGGAAGCATTCTTTCGATTGGTTCTTTTTCCAGTTTCAAAATAGCCTCATTCTAAGCCAGATTGATTCTGCAAAAAATTCTAAATTTTACAATCAGTTGCATCCGGCAAAAGCGCTTCGCTGTTTGCCTCGATTCCGCATTTTGCGCAGTTTGGTTCCTTTTCCGGTTGAACAGACATCCTGAGATTATTCTTTTTTGTTCCGTTTTGATTTAGAATATGCGCAAAATGCGGTTGCTTCATTTGCTCTATTTTTGGTATAAAAATGCTACTTTGTTGCTTTTAAATGGTTGCTTCGCAACCATATGAGACTACTCGTCTCAAACTCTGCGGCAGCATTTTCGAGAAATTGCTGCACCAAAAAGCGTTTATGTCTGCGCTGCTGCTGCACGTTTTGCTGCCAAATTGTTCCAATCAATAGAAAAATGGAGCCGACAGATATGCTCTGAGTCGACCCCATCTTCTATTTTTTCACGTTGTAAAAATACAATTATTCCTCTTCAGCAGTGTGTGCTTCGATAAAGGAAACAATGTCCCCAACAGTCTTGATCTTTTCTACATCTTCGTCTTCAATCTTCAGATCAAATTCTTCTTCTACGGACATTACCAAATCTACCATGTCCAGAGAGTCTGCATCCAGATCTTCCTGAATGTTTGCATCCATGGTAACTTCGTCTTCCTCTACGTCCAGCTGATCCATGATAATTTCTTTCAGTTTGTCAAAAACCATTTCTATATCCTCCAGTAAATTTTTCTATATAGGGGAACACAACCAGTTCCACGACTATATTCACTATTAAAAAACAGAATTTTGGCAGAGGTTTACTCCCCCTCTTGGTAAAATCCAATTTTTCTAAACTTAGTATACCGTTCTTTGAGCAAAACGTCAATATCTTTTTGTAATTTTTCCGCTATCGTTTTCACCAAATATTCCTGAATATTTTCGGAAATTTTGTCCAAATCGCTTTGTGCGCCTCCGGCAGGCTCCGGAATAATGGCTTCTGCTACCCCAAATCGCAGCATATCTTCTGCCGTAATCTGCATGATTTCACACGCTTCCTGCTCCTTAGAAGCATCCTTCCACAGGATGGATGCAGCTCCACGGGGAGAGATTACCGAGTACAGCGCATTTTCCAGCATCGCCAGCGCATCACAAACGCCAAGTGCCAGCGCACCGCCGCTTCCGCCTTCTCCCAGCACAATGGATACCACCGGCGTCCGCAATGTCATAAATTCCATCAGGTTGCGGGCAATGGCTTCACCTTGTCCACGCTGTTCAGCTTCCACGCCGCAGAATGCACCGGGTGTGTCGATGAAACAAATGATCGGCCGATGGAATTTTTCTGCCTGCTTCGCCAGACGCAGTGCCTTCCGGTATCCCTCCGGGTGCGGCATGGCAAAATTGGCAGCCTTGTTCTCCTGAATATTACGACCCTTGACTTCTGCCAGAACCGTAACGGGAACATCTTTCAAAAAGCCAATTCCACCGAGAATGGCACCGTCATCTCCAACCCCACGATCTCCGTGCAGTTCGTAAAAATCATGAAAAATCAAAGGCAGGTAATCCCGAATGGTCGGTCTGTTCTTGTCTCGAATCAGCATCTGCCGATCCCAGGCGGTTTTCAATTCCTGTTCCATGCGTTATGCCTCCTTTTGGGGTTCTTCTACTGCATAGCCGTGCAGCTGTAACAGATGCGACAGCACGCCACGCATTTTCTTCCGGTCTACAATCATATCCACAAATCCATTTTCCAGCATGAACTCTGCCAGCTGGAAGTTGTCGGGCAGACGCTGCTTAATGGTACCCTCAATGACACGCCGTCCGGCAAATCCAATGAGGACTTTCGGCTCTGCTAAGATGATATCGCCCAGAGACGCAAACGATGCCGTTACGCCGCCTGTGGTCGGGTCAGTCAGCACAGTAATATAAAGTTGTCCGGCTTCATTGAGCTTGGCAACCGCACCAGAAGTCTTTGCCATCTGCATCAGCGAAATAATGCCTTCCTGCATCCGGGCACCGCCAGAGGCAGTAAATGCAATCACCGGCAGCTTTTTCTCGGCTGCGGTCTCAAAAGCACGGGTAATTTTCTCCCCGACTACGCTGCCCATGGAGGCCATCATAAAATGGGAATCCATTACAATCAAGACCGTACGAATGCCCTGAATGGTACATTCACCAGTCAGAACCGCTTCTTTCAAGCCGGTAACTGCCTGGAGCGATTCCACCTTCTTGGCATAACCCGGAAAAACAAGCGGATCCATGCTGGTCATGCCGGCATCATATTCCACAAAGCTTCCGGCATCCACCGTCAGGCGAATACGCTGATCTGCTGTCAGGCGCGCATGGTACTGACAGTTCGGGCAAACCAGATTGGCTTCCTGAAACTTGCTTTCCGGTGTGCTGTGCTGGCAGCGTGGGCATTTAAACATGGTTTCATGTTCTGCCGAATCATCATTGAACCGCTTGGTAACGGTCTTAAACAAATCTTCTAACATCGTATCACCATCATTTCTTCTTTTCCGCTTCCAGCCACCGGGTCAGAAACGCATTGTCGTAAGTTCCAGCTTCAAAGTCCTTATTCTTAATCAGCCGCAGCTGAAAATCGATGTTGGTATCAATGCCTTCTACGATAAATTCGGACAGCGCCCAGCGCATTTTCTGAATGGCTTCCTTTCGGGTCGGCGCATGTACGATCAACTTTGCAATCATAGAGTCATAGTAAGGAGAAATGGTATACCCCTGATAAATGGCACTGTCAATGCGCACACCGGGGCCACCCGGCATATGTAACGCCTGAATCTTACCCGGACACGGACGGAAGTCCTCATCCGGATTTTCGGCATTGATGCGGCATTCGATGGCGTGTCCATTCAGGTGAATTTCCTCCTGCGTAAACGGCAGCGGCTCTCCCTGCGCAACCTGCAATTGCAGCTGCACCAGATCCAAACCAGTTACCAGTTCTGTAACCGGATGCTCCACCTGAATACGGGTATTCATTTCCATGAAATAGAAGTTCCGGTCATCGTCCACCAAGAACTCAATGGTTCCGACGTTGCAGTAATTGCAGGACTTTGCAGCCGTTACAGCTGCCTGCTGCATCCGCTGCCGCAGCTCCGGTGTCATCAGCGGGCTGGGGGATTCCTCCAGCACCTTCTGGTTGCGGCGCTGCATGCTGCAATCCCGCTCGCCCAGTGCAACAACATGACCGTATGCATCGGCAATGATCTGTACTTCTACATGGTGCGGCCCTACAATCAGCTTTTCCAGGTAAACTTCATCGTTGCCGAAGAATTTTTTGGCTTCTTCCTTTGCCACTTCAATCTGCTCTTCCAGCTGATCTTCCCGGTCAATGCGGCGAATTCCACGGCCGCCGCCGCCGGCAGAAGCCTTGACAAGAACCGGATAGCCAATTCGCTTGGCAATCTCCTTGGCTTCCTCTAAGGAAGAAATGGCGCCGTCAGAACCCGGAATAACCGGAACGCCTGCCTGCTTCATGGTTTCCTTGGCACGTGCCTTGTCCCCCAGCATGGCAATAGATTCCGGAGAAGGGCCGATAAACGTAATGTCGTGTTCCCGGCAAAGCGCTGCAAATTCTGCGCTTTCCGACAAAAAGCCAAAGCCGGGATGCAGCGCTGTTGCGCCGGTGATTTCACAAGCGGCAATCAACGCCTGCATATTCAGATAGCTGTCCTTGGTATTCGGCGGGCCAATACAAACGGACTGGTCTGCAATTTCGGCATGCAGCGCCGTGCGGTCTGCTGTAGAATAGACCGTCACGCACTGAATTCCTGCCTCCCGACAAGCCCGAATGATTCGCACCGCAATTTCACCACGGTTGGCAATTAAAACTTTTTTGAATTTCATGTCCGCTCACAATCCTTACTGTTCCACGGCGAACTTGATTTCACCAACTACAGCCTTCTTGCCTGCCACACTTGCGACTGCCTTTCCAACGCCAATCGGGCCACGCTGTGAAATAATTTCTACTTCCAGATCCAGCACATCACCCGGTACAACCTGACGGCGGAATTTCACTTTGTCAATACCCGCAAACATGGCAATTTTGCCTTTGAATTCCGGCTGAGAAAGAATGCAGACCGCGCCAGCCTGTGCCAGCATTTCGACCATCAGCACACCGGGCGTTACCGGCTTCTGCGGAAAATGGCCCTTGAACCAGAAGTCATCCTCCCGGATGTACTTTCTGGCAACGACACGCTTGCCTACTTCCATTTCCAGTACTTCATCAATCAGCAAAAACGGATCCCGGTGCGGAATGATTTCCTTAATTTGTTCCTGTGTCAGCAATACATCTGCCATGATAAAACGCCTCCTTATGCAATGATCATCAACGGCTGGTCATATTCCACGCCGTCGCCGTTTTGTACCAGAATTTCCTTGACCACGCCGTCAAAGTCGCTCTGTACCTCGTTCATCAGCTTCATGGATTCAATAATCAGAATCACATCGCCTTTCTTGACGGTGTCGCCCACCTGAACAAACGGCTTCTGATCCGGTGACGGGGCAGCATAATAGGTGCCGACCAGCGGTGCTTTCACCACATTCCCCTCCGGCTTTGCCGGGGCAGCAGGTGCTGCTGCGGACGGTGCGGCAGCTGCTGGCGCAGCGGCTGCCGGAACAGCCGGCATTCCGACCGGCATCGGCGGCAGGGACTTCTTGCCCTTTACCGTAATGGTTTTGGATCCGTCTGTGATGGTGATTTCACCCAGATCCTTCTGTGCAACCAGATCAGCCAGATGCGCAATGGCATCCATGTCGATCATATCTGTAATTTTGTCGCTCATTCGACTGCTCCTTCCCCTGTGCACTTCTTAAAGCACAGTGTTGCATTGTGTCCGCCGAAGCCCAAAGAATTGGACAGTGCAGCCGTAACCGGCATTTCAACCGGTCCATTGACGCAGTAATCCAAATCGCACTCCGGATCCGGGGTGGTGTAACCCAGTGTCTGATGGATGAATCCATCCCGGATAGACAATGCACAGACGATGGCCTCCACGGCGGCAGTTCCGCCCAGCATATGACCGGTCATAGACTTGGTGGAGTTGATCTTCACCTTGTGTGCCTGTTCTTCGCCCAAAGCCTTCTTAATGGCAATGGTCTCGTATTTATCATTGAGTCCTGTGCTGGTGCCGTGCGCATTGATATACGTGATATCTTCCGGCTTCAGTCCGGCTTCCTGGTAGGCGTGCATCATCGCATGTGCAGCCGCTTCTCCCTCCGGAGACGGGGAAGTCATATGATAAGCATCACAGGTTGCACCGTAACCTGCCAGTTCACAGTAAATTTTTGCACCACGTGCACGGGCATGTTCGTATTCTTCCAGCATCAGAATGCCGCAGCCTTCGCCCAGAACAAATCCGCTCCGGTTGAGGTCAAACGGTGTGGATGCCTTTTCCGGATCTGCTTCCTTGGTCAGCGCCTTCATGGTTTTAAACCCGCCGAAAGTAAATTCTGTAATGGTGGATTCGGAACCGCCGCACAGGCAGATATCCAGATAACCATCCTTAATCTTCCGGAACGCTTCGCCAATTGCATGGTTGGCAGAAGCACATGCTGTTACGGTACAGAAATTGTCCCCCCGGAAGTTGGTCTTCATGGAAACCTGACCGGCAGCCATGTTGGAAATCATCATCGGAACAAAGAACGGAGAGATCCGGTTGGGGCCCTTTTCCAGGTACGTGCTGTGCTGCTGCTGGGTCATTTCCAAGCCGCCGATGCCGCAGCCGATGATAACACCGGCACGGTACGGATCCACATCCTTCATATCAGAACCGCAGTCTGCGAGCGCTTCTTTGGCTGCAACAACTGCAAATTGGGTAAACCGCTCCATATGGCGGATATCTTTCTTTTCCAGATGGTCAGCCGGATCAAAGCCACGGACAATCCCGGCAACGCTGATGCCGACTTCGGTCGGATCAAACTTATCAATTTTGGAAATGCCAAGCTTGCCCTGCTTGACATTTTCCCAGAATGTTTTCGCATCGTTGCCGAGCGGATTGACGGTGCCAACACCTGTAATTACAACTCTTTTCATTTTTTTCACCTTTCTGTCGAAATCCGATTACATGGAAAGACCGCCGGAGATCTCAATGACCTGACCGGTTACATAGCTTGCATCTTCGGAGCACAGGAAGGAAACAACGCTTGCAATTTCTTCCGGCTGACCATAACGGCCCATTGCCACCAGCTGCAGCATCTTTGCACGCTGGTCATCTGTCAAAGCGTCTGTCATCGGGGTCTTAATGAAGCCCGGTGCAACGGCATTGACATTGACGCCTCTGGAGCCAAATTCCTTTGCAGCTGTCATGGTCATACCAATGATTGCTGCCTTGGAAGCGGAGTAGTTCATCTGACCCGGATTGCCGTGCAGACCTGCTACAGAAGACAGGCTGACAATTTTGCCGTGCCGCTGACGAATCATAACGCCGCCGACCAGTTTGATCATGTTGAACACGCTCTTCTGGTTGACTGCAATGACTTTATCATAATTTTCTTCACTCATCCGTACCATCAAACCATCCTTGGTGATACCAGCATTGTTGACCAGCGCATCCAATGTGCCAAAGCGTGCCTTGACTGCCTTGACCATTTCTTCACACTGTGCATAATTGGAAACATCTGCTGCAAAGAGTTCTGCTTCTACGCCAAATGCACGGCATGCTTCTGCAACTGCTTCTGCATTGGCTTGGTCGGTTTCACTGGGATAGTGATTTAATGCAATGTTGTATCCATCTTTTGCGAGACGCTTTGCAATGCATGCACCGATACCCTGAGAAGCGCCTGTAATAATTGCTGTTGCCATTGTTCAATTCCTTTCAAGTCGTTGGGAAACGTTCCGCATGCTTTGCACAATCCGCCGCCTGGGCAGATCCATTTGCGGAAATCTGTTCCAATCCAATATCATTATCGTATGAATGAAAAATCTGTCCACATAGGCATCCACAGTCCTATGCGGACAGGTTTAAAATGTGCTGCTTACTGACCGAATTTAGTGCCTGCCAGCAAACCCTCTGCCTGCTGCATCATTTCTGTAATGACAGCTGCACAAGGCTTTACTTCCGTAATCATGCCGGCAATCAGACCACACAGGAAGGAGCCCTCCTCCACGTTGCCGTCTACAACCGCTTTCCGCAGGGAGCCGACTGTCATGGCTTCGAAATCTTCCGGTGGGCAGGCTTCTTTTTCCATTGCCTGTAACTTCTTGGTGTACTTGGTCTTAATACCACGACAAGGACTGCCGGAATAGAATCCTGTAATCTGGTTGTCCGTATCCTTTGCCTTCAAAACCAATTCCTTATATTTCGGGTTGATCTGGCATTCATCGGTTGCCAGGAAACGAGTACCGATCTGTACGCCTTCTGCACCCAGCATAAAGGAAGCTGCAATGCCTCTGCCGTCTGCAATTCCGCCGGCTGCAATAACCGGAATCGAAACAGCATCCACAACCTGCGGAACCAGACACATGGTGGTATTCATGCCAATGTGTCCGCCGGATTCTGTTCCCTCTGCCACAACGGCATCTGCTCCGGCACGCTCCATCCGCTTTGCCAATGCAACGGACGGAACAACCGGAATGACTTTGATCCCGGCAGCTTTCCAGGCTTCCATGTACTTGCCGGGATTTCCGGCACCAGTGGTAACAATCGGAACCTGCTCATCCACGACAAGCTGCGCCAAATCATCTGCATTGGGGCTCATCAGCATGATGTTAACCCCGAACGGCTTGCCGTTGGTTTTTGCCTTACAAATGCGAATTTGTTCTCTCAAGTAGTCAATTGGAGCGCTGCCGCCTGCAATCAGACCAACGCCGCCTGCGTTGCTGACAGCAGAAGCCAGCGTGCTTTCTGCAATCCAAGCCATACCGCCCTGGATGATGGGATACTGACAACCCAGTAACCGTGTAATTCTTGTTTCCATGGTAGAACGTTCCTTTCCCATTAAAATTCTGTAATAATCGCTGCTGTTGTTAAGCCGGCACCGAATCCAACCAGGCAGATCTTATCGCCCCGCTGAATCTTTCCGCTGCGCACGGCCTCATCCAATGCAATCGGAATCGATGCGCTGGAGGTATTGCCGTGCTGGTCAATATTGACCACAACTTTTTCCATTGGCATTTTCAAACTTTTCATTGCAGTTTCAATGATACGGATGTTGGCCTGATGGGGGACAATCTTGTCCAGCTGCTGGAGGTCAAACCCGATTTTTTCTGCTGCTTTCTGTGCAGAATTTGCCATTGCCTTAATGGCAAACTTATAAACTTCCCGTCCATCCTGACGCATGGTATGTTCCCAGCCTTCCGGGCCAGGTTCAATGCCGTCATCATATTCTGCCTTCCGCTTACAGAAGGGGTTGTCCGGGGTAGCGGTTCTGGCATAGAGGAACTTTGCACCGGTTCCGTCCGCGCTTAGATAGCTGGAGTACAGCCGATCTTCCTGATATTCCACAATTGCAGCAGCGGCTCCATCCCCAAACAGGATGCAGGAAGAGCGGTCGCTGTAGTTGGTGATTCTGGTCAAATTTTCATTGGCAACCACCAGGGCATATTTCATCTCCCGATTGGTTTTCAAAAAACAATGTGCGGTTTCCATGCCGTATACAAACCCGGAGCAAGCTGCATTCAAGTCAAAGCAGGCTGCCTGTACCGCACCGATCTCCCGCTGTACCAAGCAGGAAACAGACGGCGTACTGAAGTCCGGGGTAATGGTGGTATCAATAATCAGACCAATGTCCTTCGGATCGATGCCTGCCATTTCGATGGCATGCGATGCCGCCTGGGCGCCCATATACCAAGTCGGTTCTCCATCGGCGATGTGTCGGGACTGGATGCCGGTTCGTGTTCGGATCCACTCATCATTGGTTTCTACGATTTTTGCCATATCCGCATTGGTTACCTGAAAGGCTGGCGTATAGCTTCCTGTCCCTAAAATATGAATGCCCATGCAAAAAATTCCTCCGATCCTATTGTTTCTCAATTCGTTTTGTGTTATGATATAGAGCAGGAACGGTGCAGAATGAACTCCTGCCAGGTTCCTGTTCGGCGTTCTGCTGCAAGCATTTCTGTTTTTACAACTGCCAACACTGACACCCTATATTATAAAATATTTTGCAGTATTTTGCAATGAAAAACCAGGTTTTTTTTGCAAGGCGCAGAACAAAAACTATATTTTGCACAATAAAAGCAATGTTTGTTTGTGCATCCTGTTACATCTTAACAAAAATCACAAGAAAGGACTTCTTTTATTATGACAATTTCATTATTTTCCGGACAAGGTTCGCAATATGCCCAAATGGGAATGGATTTGCTGGAGGCAGATCCGTCTCTCGGTTTTATCTATGAAACAGCCTCTTCTGTTTTGGGATTTGACCTAAAGGCAATCATCCAGGACGGCGATGCAGAGACACTCGCCCGCACCATTTACGCACAGCCTGCCATTATGGCAACCTCTCTGGTTTGCCTGGAAGCTGCCAAGAAAAAGGGCTACACCTATCAGGGCGTAGCCGGTCATTCCCTGGGCGAATATGCAGCAATGGTTGCTTCCGGTATGCTGTCTCTGGAAGATGGCTTCCGGCTGATTCAGGCTCGTTCCCAGGCAATGGATCAGGCTGCTCAGCAAGCACAGGGTGCGATGTGTGCCATCCTGAAACTGGCACCGGCAGAAGTTGAACGCATCTGTGCAGAAACAGAGGGCTATGTCGTACCGGCAAACTACAACTCCAGCGTACAGACGGTCATTGCCGGCGAGCAGGCTGCTGTAGATGCTGCGGCTGCTGCCTGCAAAGCTTTGAAAGCACGTGCCGTTCCGCTTGCTGTTGCCAGTGCCTTCCACACTGAAATGATGCGTCCGGCTGCGAATGCCTTCTATGAAACGGCAAAGGCAATGACCTTCCGGGCACCGGAAGTGAAGTTCTATTCCAACGTGCTGGGTACCGAACTGACCGACTTCTCCGATCTGGCAACGCTGCTGACCAGGCACATTGTTTCTCCGGTTCGCTTCACCGCAGAACTGGCACAGATGCAGGCAGACGGCTTTGACACCTTCGTAGAATTTGGCCCGAAGGCTGTGCTCACCGGTCTGGTTAAGAAAACCCTCAAGGATGTCACTGCAAAGAACTGCGAAAATCTGGAAACCCTCGAAGGAGTTTTTGCATAATGGAGCAATATACACTCATCGGGCACCCACTGGGACACTCCATGTCCCCCTTCATCCATGAGCGGCTGTTTGCTTTAGCTGGCAGGGAAGCCTCCTATACGCTGACCGACCTGGCACCGGAACAGCTGCCGGCTGCCGCCGATTCGCTGCGGCAGCTGCAAGGCTTTAACATCACCATTCCGCACAAAATGGCAATCCTGCCAATGCTGGATGCATTGGATGAAAGTGCTGCACGCTACCAATCCGTGAACTGTGTGGCACAAAAAGACGGAAAGCTCATCGGCTATAACACCGACTGCGACGGTTTTACGCTGTCTGTCAAAGACTTTCCCATGAATGGAAAGGTGCTGCTGGTGGGCTGCGGCGGAGTCGGCAGAATGATGGCACTGGAAGCACTGCGCTGCGGCGCCGATCTGACCATCGGCATCCTGCCCCGGCACCTCAGCCGAGTTGCTGCCTTTGTGGACGATCTGAAACACCAAATGCCGCAGGCATCCGTTCGGTACGCCCTCACGGAAGACCTGAACGAACCGTTTGATGTCCTGCTCAATGCCTCTCCGGTCGGCATGTATCCCAATAGCACAGACTGTCCGGTTTCGGATGCCCTGATCGACCAGGCAGATTATTTCTTTGACGTCATCTATAATCCGACTCAAACCGTGCTGCTGCGCAAGGCACAGGCACAGGGGAAAGTCGTAATGGGCGGCGCTGCCATGCTGGTTTTGCAGGCAGTCCGTGCCCACGAGATCTGGAATGGGGATTCCTATACCCCAGAACAGATTGCTTCTATCATTCAGGAAATGGAAGCCAAAATCGATGCGCAGAATGCTGCAAAGTAGGGGAGGCGATTGCATGACCATTTTCTTATGCGGATTCATGGGCTGCGGCAAAACCCGACTGGGACGTGTGCTGGCACAGCTGCTGCATCTGCCGCTTATTGATCTGGATGACTACATTGTACAGCAGGAGGGCCGCTCCATTCCGGAAATTTTTGCGGAAAACGGCGAGCCATACTTCCGGGCCGTAGAAGCGCAGGCTGTTCGCACCCTGCGCCATCAAAATGCAGTTATTTCCTGCGGCGGCGGCGCCATGCTCAATGCGGAAAGCGCAGCGGCTGCCAGGGAAACTGGTGCAGTGGTGCTGCTGGATCAAAGCTTTGCAGTCTGCTACAGCCGCATCAAAAATGACACCAACCGCCCCTTGGTACAGCGCAATACAAAAGAACAACTGGAAACGATTTATCACCAGCGGGACAGCGTTTACCGTGCACATGCCAACTACATTGTTCCGGCAGGCAATACACCGGAAGAATCGGCACAGCGTGTGCTGGATGCACTGGGACTTTCCGCTGTTACAGAGGAAACCAAATGAAAATTTATCACGCAGAAATTATGACCATGACCGAAAAAGGCATCATTCCGAACGGTTATGTTACCATTGAAAACGGCATCATCACAGCGGTAGAAGCTGGTGATCCGACTCCGGAAGAAGGGGACTTGGATGCACACGGCTCCCGGCTGCTTCCGGGCTTCATCGATGCCCACACCCATTTGGGCATCATTGAGGACGGCCTGGACTTTGAAGGGGATGACTGCAACGAAGCAACGGATCCGTTCCTGCCCCAGCTGCGGGCACTGGACGGCATCAATCCCTTTGACCGCTGCTTTGCAGAAGCACGGCAGGCGGGCATCACCACCGTGATGATTTCGCCGGGCAGTGCCAACCCCTGCGGCGGCACCATGCTGGCAGCCAAAACCTTCGGCAAACGCATTGATGACATGTCCCTCGGTGCAATCGGTATGAAATTTGCCTTGGGAGAAAATCCCAAAACCGTCTATCGGGATCGGGATGAAACACCCATCACACGTATGGCAACCGCTGCACTCATCCGAGAAGGACTGTATAAAGCACGGCGTTACCTGGAAGAAGTCAATGTTGCAGAAAACGATCCGGAAGAATCCATGCCGGATTACGATGCAAAATGTGAAGCGCTGCTGCCGCTGCTGCGCAAGGAAATCAAAGCGCATTTTCACTGCCACCGGGCGGATGATATCTGCACCGCCATGCGCATTGCAGAGGAATTCGACTTGGACTATGTCATTGTTCATGCCACGGAAGGACACCTGATTGCCGACATTCTGGGAACAGAACAGGTTCCGGTGATTGCCGGGCCGATTTTATGCGACCGCTGCAAACCGGAAATGCGCAACTTAGACATCAAAAGTCCGGCTGAGCTGCATCGCTGCGGCGTTTTGACGGCACTCTGCACCGACCATCCGGTGATTCCCATCCAGCACCTGCCCACAACGGCATCTCTGGCGGTAAAGGGCGGACTGCCCTATGAAGCTGCACTGGAAGCAATCACCTGCAATGCTGCAAAGGTTCTGGGACTTTCCGACCGCATCGGTGCCATTGCACCGGGCATGGATGCAGATTTACAGCTATACGGCGGTGATCCGCTGGATTTGCAGCAGGATCCCTGGTATGTCTGCATCAATGGGAAACCCATTCATTAAGGAAAGGAGCTGATTCCGTGCATCGTTTGCGAACTGCTTCTCAAAAATACTCCATTGTCTTTGCCCTGCTGGCTCTGGTCATCTGGACGGTGCTGCTGCTCGGCATTTCCATGCTGCTTCCATATCCGCTGCTGCGCTGGGATCCCTATTTGCCGCAGCTGCTTCTGGATACGCTGCTGGCTGCCGGCGGAATCGGCATGCTGAGCTTGCTGGGGGATCTGTCCATTCTGCGCTTTTCCGGGAAACAATTCGGAAAGCGCCTGCTGGTCGGCGGCTATTTCCTTCTAATTGGCGCCAGCTCCCTGATTCAAAACTTAGCAAGTGCAGACAGAGGCACCATTCGTTCTCCCGGACACCTGCTGCTTTTTGTCTTGTCCATGCTGATGATCGGCGTGGCAGAAGAAATCACATTCCGTGGCGTCATTGCCACCTTGCTGTTCCGGCAGTACGGCAAGACCACTTCCGGCGTTTGGTTCTGCGTCATTGCCTCCGGCATTCTGTTTGGATGCCCACACTTTATTAATGCAATCGGCGGCGGTTCCGCTTTCACCGGCGTTCTGGTGCAGGCGGTTTCAGCAGTCGGATCCGGTATGGTATTCACAGCAATGTATTACCGCACCCGCACCATTTGGGTACCGATTCTGCTGCATGCCTGGATCGATTTTGCCGGACTGATCGTCTCCGGGCTCTACGGAGAAGGAACCATCGGCACAGTCATCAGTTCCTATTCTTTGTGGCAGATGGTCAGCGTCCTTCCATACCTGATTATTGCTGCCTACCTGCTGCGGGATACCAAAATGCAGGAAATCTTACAGACAACGAAATCGGATTCCGCTTTATCATCCACAATATAAAAGAACAAGCGCCCGGCTGAAACCCAGCCGGGCGCTTGCTACTCTGCCAAAGCCTGCCCTTGCGTCTTAAAATGCAGGAAAGACTTTCAGAAAGAATGTTGGCAGAATAGTAGGAGGAGTTATGAAAAATTATTCAGCAGATTCGTCGATTCCCATCAAAGAATACAGATAGTCTGCTACGCTGGTAGCATCCTCTTCCGAAACCTGCTCATAAACAACGCTAGAACCGTCATCAGCGGTCAACTCCAGCTGAGAACCATCTTCTGAAATATCCCAGGCCAAAGACAGCACAGCATTGTAAGAATCATCATACAGGGTCAATGCATCGTAGTCCATGCTCCAGAAGAAGGAACCCTGTGTCAGCTCACCATCGGTAGACAGTTCAATCATTTCAAACTTGTCGCTGTCCATGGAAATAGCAGAAGCGCTTTCGTCATCTGAACCAACCCAGTAAGTGCCCTGGAGGTATTCCTGTACCTGGGCAGCCACTGCCATCTGCTGCATAGCTGCGGCAGCATCTTCAAAACCATAGCTGTCTGCCTGTGTCATGATAACGGTGTCATTCAGGATCATCAGATCGTTTTCCAGATCATAGCTCCACGGCATGGAAGCGATCTGGTTGGTCAGTTCTGCATCCTCAAAAATGTAGATGGTCGGATCACCGGCGGTAACGCCCCAGTAACCAGAAATGGAAGAGCCGTCGTCTGCTTCCAATACAACTTCTTCATCGTTGAAGCCCAGTGCATAGCAGCTGTAATCTGCATCCATACCCAGCCACAACGTACCTGCCAGCGCATCTGCGTAAGCAGCGGTGTCTTCGTCTACTGCATCTTCGCCGTCTTCTTCGCTATCTGCATCTGCTGCATCAGAAGATGCTTCCTTGGAAGATTCGGAGCTGCTGGAAGAAGAGGAACTGTCATCCTTGGATCCGCAGCCGGTCATCATTGCAACAGTACCCAGCATAGAAATTGCTGCCAGGCATGCCAACATTTTTTTCAATGTCATAATACGTTCTCCTTTTCATCTAAAAAAACTCTGTTTCCACGTTGCTTTGTATGCCCGATCAAAGAACCAATCCAAAGCAACCGTCTACTCCATCCAGCATACTACTCTGGATGCGTCAGCAATCGAAACGCCTGCATCTTTTGTGCCACCTGCGTTTCATTGGATGGTGCATATTATAGCATTTTTCCCTATATTTGTCAATTCTATTTCCAAAAAATCAGCGTTTTTTATAACGGCAGTAGAAGCTTTTTTATATTTTTATCATTTTTGTTTGAACGCTGTCCAATTGGACATTTCGTACCATTTTTGGAACCAATAACAGGCAAATCAGCTGCTGTTTGGCTGCATGTTTCGTGCACCTCCGTATAAAAAAAATTATGACAAAAAACAAAAAAACCTATTGCCAAGGATTGTAAACTATGCTATAATAAGCATACAGATGCACACAATTGTTGTGCAGAATTGTTTCCATATTGGATAAAAACCGACTGCATTTCCGGATGCAGTTTGTGAAAAAATACGAAACAAAGGAGCTCACATATGAAATTTGGTTTTTTTGATGACGCAAACAAGGAATACGTGATTCAGAATCCAAGAACCCCGTATCCGTGGATCAATTACCTGGGTACCCAGGAATTCTTCTCTCTGATTTCCAACACAGCCGGCGGCTACCACTTCTTTAAGGATGCCCGTCTGCGTAGAATCACCAGATACCGTTACAACAACGTTCCGGTTGACATGGGCGGTCGTTACTTCTATATCAACGACAACGGCACCATCTGGTCTCCGGGCTGGTCTCCGGCAAAAACAGAGCTGGATTCCTATGAATGCCGTCACGGTATGGGCTATACCGTCATCACCGGAAAGAAAAATGACCTTTCCGCTTCCGTTACGTTCTTCGTTCCGCAGAACTACAACGGCGAAATTCAGAGCCTGACCCTGAAAAATGAGGGCGATGCTCCGAAGACCATCAAACTCTTCTCCATGATCGAATGGTGTCTGTGGAATGCACAGGATGACTCCACCAACTTCCAGAGAAACTTCAACACCGGTGAAGTGGAAGTAGAAGGCTCCACCATGTTCCACAAGACTGAATACAAGGAAAGAAGAAATCACTTCGCATTCTACACCGTAAACGATTCCATCGATGGCTTTGACTGCGACCGGGAATCCTTTATGGGTCTGTATAACGGTTTTGAAGCACCGCAGGCTGTCGTAAACGGCGCTGCAACTAACTCCATCGCAGACGGCTGGTCTCCGATCGCTTCTCACTACAAGGAAATCACACTGGCTCCGGGCGAAGAAAAGAACCTGATCTTCATCCTGGGTTATGTAGAAAATCCGGTAGAAGAAAAGTTCAATGCAGATGGCTCCATGAACAAGTCCAGAGCATACGCAATGATCGAACAGTTCAACACACCGGAAAAGGTTGCTGCTGGCCTGGCTGATCTGAAGGCAATGTGGGATGCTTTGCTGTCCAAGTACACGGTACATACCTGTGATGATAAGATGAACCGGATGGTTAACATCTGGAACCAGTATCAGTGCATGGTTACCTTTAACATGAGCCGGAGTGCTTCCTACTTCGAAAGCGGTATCGGCCGTGGCATGGGCTTCCGGGATTCCAACCAGGATTTGCTGGGCTTCGTACACCAGATTCCGGACCGTGCAAGAGAACGTCTGATCGACCTGGCTTCCACCCAGTTTGAAGACGGCGGATGCTATCACCAGTATCAGCCTCTGACCAAGAAGGGCAACAACGAAATCGGCGGCGACTTCTCCGATGACCCGCTGTGGATGATTCTGTCTGTTGCAGCTTACATCAAGGAATCCGGCGACCAGAGCATTCTGGATGAAATGGTTCCGTATGACAATGATGCAAGCAAGGCAAAGACCATGATGGATCACCTGGAAAAGAGCTTCTATCATGTATTCGAAAATGTTGGCCCGCACGGCCTGCCGCTGGCAATGCGTGCAGACTGGAACGACTGCATCAACCTGAGCTGTTTCTCTTCTGAACCGGGTGAATCCTTCCAGACTTCTACTTCTCCGAAGTATGGCGAAGACAAGTACTCCAAGGTTGCAGAATCTGTTATGGTTGCTGCACTGTTCACCTATGCTGGTCCTTGCTACGTAGATATGTGCAAGCTGAAGGGTGACGAAGCCGGCGCTGCAAAGGCACAGGCTGCTATCGACACCATGAAGAAGAACATCATGGACTACGGCTGGGATGGCGAATGGTTCCTGCGTGCTTATGATGACTTTGGCAAGAAGATGGGCTCCAAGGAATGCGAAGAAGGCAAGATCTTCATCGAACCGCAGGGCTTTGCTGTTATGGGTGGCGTTGGTAAGGAAACCGGCGCAGACCTGAAGGCACTGGAATCTGTTGACAAGTGGCTGAATTCCGAACACGGTCTGAGCTTGAATCAGCCGGCATTCACCAAGTACTACATCGAATACGGTGAAATTTCCACTTATCCGGCAGGCTACAAGGAAAATGCAGGTATCTTCTGCCACAACAATGCATGGATTATCTGCGCAGAAGCCTTTGTTGGCCACGGCGATAAGGCATTTGAATACTACAGCAAGATTGCACCGGCTTACCGGGAAGAAAAGTACTCCGATCTGCACCGGACAGAACCATATGTTTATGCACAGATGATCGCTGGTAAGGATGCAAAGCGTCACGGCGAAGCAAAGAACAGCTGGCTGACTGGTACAGCTGCATGGAACTTTGTTGCTGTTTCTCAGTACATTCTGGGTGTTATTCCGGATTGGAACGGTCTGAAGATTGATCCTTCCATTCCGCACGAATGGGATGGCTTCACAGTTTCCAGACAATTCCGTGGTGCAACTTATGACATCACCGTACAGAATCCGAATCACGTTTGCAAGGGTATTGCATCCGTAACCGTAGACGGCAAGGCAATTGAAGGCAATGTCCTGCCGGTATTCGGCGATGGAAAGACCCATGCTGTAACCGTTGTAATGGGCTAAGTCGATTCTTTTATGCAAACAAAACCTGCTTGTTGACACCTGTCAGCAAGCAGGTTTTTTCATACAAAAGCAAACACAAAAAATTTCACAGCAACAAAAACAAAATACAGGCAAAAAAGCTTTTTGGTGCAGCAATTTTTCGAAAATGCTGCCGGGAGTTTGAGGCGAGTAGCCTCATCTTTTTGCAAAGCAAAAAGTAATAGCAATCAAAACAATACACTGTACAAAACGCAGAGCAAACAAGTACCAGCATTTTGCGTATTCTAAAAAAGCAATCATAACAAAAAAGAAAAATCTCAGAATGTCTGTTTTCCCTAAGAAACAAGCAAATCAACGCAAAATGCGATCTTAGGCAAACAGCGCAGCGTTTTTGCCGGTCTGCTACAGAAAAGTACCATTTAGAATAGACTGTTTTTCAGTCAAAATCAAGTAGTCTATCAAAAGAAAATCCAATGAGAAAACAATCCTTTTTGTAGATCCTCACAAATTTTTTCCTTTTGAAAAGATACGATAAATTCTAAATCACACTGCCCAGTTGCATCCGGCAAAAGCGCTGCGCTGTTTGCCTAAGATCGCATTTTGCGCTGTTGGGTAACCACATTATTTTTACGATTTTTCTTTGATTTTGGTTGTTGTATGACGTTTTGTTCTTTTCATATGCGCAAAATGACTGATGCTTATTTGCTCTGCGTTTTGTATGACATATTGTTTGAGTTGCTGCTACTTTTTGCTTTGCAAAAAGATGAGGCTACTCGCCTCAAACTCCCGGCAGCATTTTCGAGAAATTGCTGCACCAAAAAGCTTTTGTACCTTAATTTTTATCTTGGCTTTACATGACGATTTTTGGATAATTTCTATATTTATTTGAATTATTCTGATATTTTTGTTTGATTTTTCCGAAAATAACTAAAAAATTTAAGACTGATTTAAGAAATGCCGTTTATACTGAATTTATAATGATATCGATTCACAGGCAGCAAACAAAAAATCAAAGGAGAAATGATTGCTATGAAACAAATTCCAAGGCTCGCACGCAAAGCAGCCTGCGGCATTCTCTGCCTCAGTATGCTCTGCACGGCGCTTCCAGCAGAATTTTCTACGCTTTCTGCGCAAGCCGCTTTAACGGGTGATACCAACGGCGATGGTACCGTTTCCATCAGTGATGTGGTTACACTGCAAAAATATCTTTTGCAGAGCGGTACCCTCTCTACCGAAGGAACCGCCAATGCCGATATGAATGCCGATTCCAAGATCAACGGCTTTGATCTTGCCTATCTGAAACGAACCCTGCTCACAGAAACACCAGTTTCAGACGGCATTACCATCCATTTGAATGACAGCGGCATTACCGTCGAAGGCGATACCAAGGGCGTGACTTCCGTTTCCGGAAAGGTTGTAACCATTACCGCCTCCGGCAACTATACCGTAGACGGCTCCATCACAGATGGACAGATTCTGGTTGACATTCCGGACACAACTGCTGATGCCGATGACGTTTCCCTGACACTGCATCAAGTTACCATGACTTCTTCTACCGGTACACCTTGCCTGTATACCAAGAGCGCTGCAAAAACAAAGCTGACCTTGGTAGGTACCAGCAGCTTCACCGATACAGCAGCTACCGCCAATGCCGACACCAGCGGTGTCCTCTACAGTGACAGCAAGTTTACCGTCACCAAGAACAGCACGGGAACCTTAAAGGTACAGAGCAGCATGAACATCGGCATTTATGCAACCGATAACATCAATTTGAATGGCGGTTCTGTCATCGTATCAACCGATGTGGATTCCACTTCCGATGCCGATGCTATTAAGTCGAAAAAGCGGGTAACCGTAGATGGTGCATCCGTAGAAGTAGAAGCTTCCGCAGACGGCATCAAGTCCACCAAGCAAAATATTGAAGTCGTATCCGGTTCTGTTTCTGTCAAGGCTGGCAACGATGCCATGCAGGCAGCAACTGCTATTGATGTTTCCGGCGGCTCTGTCGTTGCATGCGGAGACCGTGGCTTTACACTAGATGACGGCGGTGCTCTGAACATCACCGGCGGTACAGTTTTGGCAACCGCAACAGACTATGCATTCGGTCAGACAGCAGACGGCACTGCATTGAATCTGGACTACTCCGGCTCCACCCAAGGCATAATGTAGCTTGCCTACGCAGAAGAGTGGAAGAAGGGCAATGAAATTCTGGTACAAAACGGCAGTGACTCCCTGAGCCTGACACCAATTAAGAAGTTTGATTATGTTCTGCTCAGCGGCAGCAACTTAGATTCTTCCAGCACGTATCAGCTTTACACCGGCGGCACACAGATGACGCACAGCGGTTCCACCACTGGTACCTTCCAGATGAACGGCAATCCAACTGGCTTTACTGCAGTACAGGCATTGAGCGGCGGCAGCACCACAGAAGATACGGTAGCAGCTTCTCTGACCTTTACCGATTCCGGCATCACTGCTTATAATGCAGCTGGTACTGCATTGGATGCTCCATCCAATCTGACCATCTCCAACACAACGGTTACCATTACCCAATCCTCCGAACTCTCTGCAAGCGGTTCTTGCAGCAATGGGCAGATTGTGGTCAATGTCGATAAAACAGCAGAACCGGAAGGGCTGGTTACGCTGAACCTGGAAGGTCTGACCCTCTCCAACAGCAGTGTAGCACCGATCTATGTCGAAGCAATCGGCGATGAAATGCAAATTTCCGCGAAGAGCGGTACCACCAATACCATCTCTGACGGCACCACTCATACGGATACGTATGTAGACAGCAACGGCAACACCAATACCGTAAACGGTGCCATCTTCTCACGGAATGATCTGAAACTCAAAGGCAAGGGCACACTGAACGTAAACGGCAACTATGAAGACGGTATCGTCTGCAAGAATGACCTGAAGCTCTGGAACGGCACCATTGTGGTTCATGCAGTCGATGACGGCATTCGGGGCAAGGATTCCGTTCGCATCGGTGATCCGACTGCAACCGATTACAGCAATCTAAAGGTAACTGTCAACACCAACAACGGTACTTCCGGCGGCGATGGCATCAAATCCACCAACGATACCGATGAAAATTCCGGTTATGTCACCATCAACGGCGGTACAGTTTCCATTCAGTCCTATTCAGACGGCATTCAGGCAGAACAAGCCTTCACCATGAACGGGGGAGACGTTACCATTGAAACATACTCCGGTCACACCTTCACCGGCAGCGCTTCCGGCGGCAACAGCGGCAACCCATGGGGCGGCGGCATGGGCGGCGGCGGAATGGACGGCAATGCCAATAAAACCGATATCAGCGCAAAGGGAATTAAGGCAGTTGGCCTCTACTCCGACGAAGCGAAAACCACCTATGTCAGCGGCGGTGACATCACCATCAACGGCGGAACACTCAACATCGATTCTTCCGATGACAGCCTGCACTGTGCCGGAACGATGCAGATTCTGGGCGGCGACTTGAAACTTGCTTCCGCAGATGACGGCATTCATTCTGATACCGATGTCATCATCGGCAGCGAATCGGATGCAACCAATTACACCTCTCCTTCTGTGGATATTTCGTACTCCTATGAAGGCGTAGAAGGCGTTACCGTCACCATGAACAGCGGTTCTGTTATGGTTTACTCCACCGATGACGGCTTCAATGCAGCCGGCGGTGCCGACAGCTCCGGAAACTCCAACCCGGGCGGCTGGGGACAAGGCGGCTGGGGCGGCGGAAGCTTCTCTTCCTCCAACGATTATAAGCTGACCTTTAACGGCGGATATACCTATGTCAATGCAGCCGGCGACGGTCTGGACTCCAACGGTGACATGTTCATCAATGGCGGTTATATCTTCGTATCGCAGACCGGCGGCGGAAACGGTTCGTTAGACTGCGGCGACAACAACAATTCCATCAACTATACCGGCGGTGTTCTGGTTGCAGGCGGCAGCAGTGATATGTTTGAAACCCCCTCTTCCTACTCCTTCCTGACCAGTTCCTCTCTGGCAGCCGGTTCGACTGTCACCTTTACCGACAGCAACGGAACTGTTTTGGCAACCATGACCTTTGCCAACTCTTCCAGCAAGATGGTAATGAGCGCACCGGAAAACAGCGTTACCTGTTATACGGGCGGCACGCTGAGCGGTACCACTTACTTCCCGTCCAGCACATCGGATGCCAATCGCTCCGTAGTCTGCGGATACGGCGGCACCATCTCCGGCGGTACAACAGTATCTGCTTCTTCCGGCGGCGGCGGTGGCGGCTGGAACTGGTAACCCATACTTCCTTTCTTTCGCATCAATCAAAAAGCGCACGGATCAAAAAATCCGTGCGCTTTTTCTTGCAAACCACTTGTTATACAAGGGTCATAAAGTGCTGGGTAATGGTGTAGGTTTCACCGGGTTTTACTTCGGTATAACCCGTTTGCTCGCTCGGCAAGTCCAAATTGGGAGCATCGATCATGGCGGTCATCGGTTCCGGACAGAAATAATGATGGAATCCCTGGTCATTCCAGATGATCCAGAACTTGTACTGCTCATCGACTTCGTACGCAATGCCCTTTCCGGTTGCGGCATCCTTCAAGACAACCCCACGGAATGGCTTGCCGTTTAAGGTCTGTTCCGATGCGCTGTACATATCATTGGAGATATTCTGCAAAACCGGACACATGGTACCCGTTTTATATTGCAGATCGTATGCATTCGGATCGGCAATTTCCAAGGTTGGCAGGCAGCGGTCATTCAGAATCCACTTCTTTTCCAGCGGAACTGCAATCCGTGTATCCTCTTCCTTGGCACCGTCTACGAACGGGGAAGCAATGGTCGTATGCGTTGCCTGTGACATTGGCAGCATCCGATCGGACAAGTTGGTGAAGGCAGCTGTGTAGTGCAGACCTTCTGCTGAGAGACGGAACGTATACTCTACCCGGAAGGAAACCGGAAGATACTGGAAGAACGGATCCTTTTCATCATAGGTATAGGCAGTCTTTGCCCAGGCAGCTGTTTCATCTGCCTGATAGGCTACAACAGTATGTGCCCGCTTATGCAGGAAGCCATGAATGTGGTTGTGGAACGGTGCCTTTTCATTGACTGGCAGCTGATAGGTATGGTCAGAAGCCCGCAGCACACCATCTGCGAAACGGTTCGGCAAATACAGGGAGGGGAGTCCCCATACTTCTGCGGAATTCTTGATCGTATCCGGGGTATTCTCGGCATTCCAACGGAAGAACTCCACGCCGTTTTTGTCATCGTGCATGCGGATGACATTGGAGCCGATTTCATTGGCAATCCATGCAGTGTAGCCGCCGGCGGAAAGCTCCACGCAATCCATGCCCTTCCAATTTACAATTTTTGCTGTATGCATCATCAAAACCTCACAATCTTTGAAAACTCATGCGCAGTATGCGTATGCATTCATTATAGCATAAAAAAGGGGATTTGTCTATGCAATTTCAACAAAAAAGCAGGCACAAGCACAAATGCTTTTGGCGCAGAAAATTCTCATCTCATACAACAACAGAGCACCGGTTAAAAAGCTTTTTGGTGCAGCAATTTCTCGAAAATGCTGCCGCAGAGCATGAGACGAGCAGTCTCATCTTTTTGCAAAGCAAAAAGAAATGGCAACCAAAATAATACGCCATACAAAAAGCAGAGCAAACAAGCAATAGCATTTTGCGCATATTAAAAAGCCAATCGTAACATACAACCAACATCAAAGAAAAATTGTAAAAATAACGTAGTCACCCAACAGCGCAAAATGCGCTCCAAGGCAAACAGCGCAGCGTTTTTGCCGGATGCGACTGGACAGTGTGATTTAGAATTTATCGTATCTTTTCAAAATAAAAAATCTCGTGAGAAATGCCTGTAAAAGGATATTTTCTCATGAGATTTTTTTTGATAGACTACTTGATTTTGACCGGAAAACAGCCTATTCTAAATGATACTTTTCTGTAGCAGACCGGCAAAGGCGCTGCGCTGTTTGCCTCGGATCGCATTTTGCGTTGATTTGCTTGTTTCTCAGGTTAAACAGACATTCTGAGATTTTTCTTTTTTGTTGTGATTGGCTTTTTAGAATACGCAAAATGCTATTGCTTGTTTGCTCTGCGTTTTGTATAGCGTATTGTTTGGGTTGCTGCTCCTTTTCTTTTTGCTTTGCAAAAAGATGAGGCTACTCGCCTCAAACTCCCGGCAGCATTTTCGAGAAATTGCTGCACCAAAAAGCTTTCTAACTAATGCTTCGTTATGACTGATTGGATTCTGCTGCAACGTCCATTTGCTCCAAAATAAATGGCAGTACCTGATCTGAGGGCATGTCCAGAACCACTGCAATTTCATCGTACAGAATCCGCTCCGCATCCTGCATCAACCGCTCATCCATTGCACGCAACTTTCTGCCATGCTGTTCCTGTTCCTTTTTCCGAAGATGCAATGTTTTAATCAAGCGGAACAACTGCAAATCATCTCCGGAATGCATCATCTCCCGAAAAACACGCTGCCGTTCGTGATCGTCTGCAATCCATTCTACCTCTTGTTCCGGAATGGCACGAATCAGATCATAAATTGCCTCCTTCGACAGCACCCGCCGCATTTTCGAGACCAACTCCGGGTTCTGCACCGGCACATAAATGGTAGATTTTTCATCGTGCAGCGGTTTCAGCAAATAGTAGTCTTCCGGCTCCTCCTGAAATCGACAGGATCGAATGTCCGTAATCTTACAAATTCCATTGACTCCATATTGTACGGTATCGTTTACTGCAAACATGTTTTCACCTTTGTCCTTTCTTAGTCAGTCGTTTTCTGTATCGCCAAATACCCTGCAAACAAGCCGCAAAGGGCCTCTCTGCAAGGATCCATTTCTTTTATTATACCACATTTTGGGAATTTTTGTCATAGGCATTTTGTACAAATAGAAGGATTTTTTCCAAAATTCCCGTGCAAAATCTTACCATATGCTGAGAAATGCGTGTCTCAACGCAAAAAAAGCAGAAACACAGGATCATTTTTCTCCTGCATTTCTGCTTTGCTTTTTTAGGAATTGCCTCAAATATGTGCGGAATAGTTTGGTGCTTCCTTGGTGATCTGAATATCATGCGGATGGCTTTCTACCAAACCAGCACCGGTAATCTGCACGAACTTTGCCTTCCGATGTAAATCTGGAATGGTCGGGCATCCACAGTAACCCATACCGGAACGAATGCCGCCGATCAGCTGGAAGATGGTATCTGCCACGCTGCCCTTATACGGTACACGACCTTCTACGCCTTCCGGAACCAGCTTCTTAGCACCCTCCTGGAAGTACCGATCCTTGGAGCCAGCAGCCATTGCAGCCATACTGCCCATACCACGGTATACCTTGAAGGAACGTCCCTGATAAATTTCAATTTCACCCGGTGCCTCTTCGCAGCCTGCGAGCAGGGAACCCAGCATTACAACATTTGCGCCGGCAGCCAATGCCTTTACAATGTCGCCGGAGTACTTGATACCGCCGTCTGCAATAACCGGAATGTTGTATTTCTTTGCAACCTGTGCAACGTCATAAACAGCCGTTACCTGCGGTACACCAATTCCGGCAACCACACGGGTGGTACAAATGGAACCAGGGCCAATGCCGACCTTTACAGCATCTGCGCCAGCCTGAATCAGCGCTTCTGCTGCTTCTGCTGTTGCAATGTTTCCGGCAATGACTGGTGTATCCGGGAATGCTTCCTTGACCATCTTCAGACAGGTCATGATGTTTTTGCTGTGACCGTGTGCGGAATCCAGTACCAGTACGTCTACCTGTGCATCGACCAGTGCCTGTGCACGTTCCAGTACATTGGCTGTTACACCGATGGCTGCACCGCAGAGCAGTCTGCCCTTTTCATCTCTTGCAGAGTTCGGGAACTGAACCGCCTTTTCAATATCCTTAATGGTGATCAGACCCTTTAAATAACCGTTCTCATCCACCAACGGCAGCTTTTCAATTTTATGCTGACGCAGAATGTTCTGCGCTTCGGTCATGGTAGTGCCAACCGGTGCTGTGATGAGGTTTTCCTTGGTCATCACTTCAGAAATGGTTGCGTTATAGTCGGAGAGGAAACGCATATCCCGGTTGGTGATAATTCCGACCAGCTTTCCTGCACGATCCACAATCGGAACGCCGGAAATCTTATATTTTCCCATCAACTCATCGGCATCTTTTACCAAGTGATCTTCTGTCAAAGAGAATGGATTGACGATAACACCGTTTTCTGACCGTTTTACCTTGTCCACTTCATCGGCCTGCTGTTCAATCGTCATGTTTTTGTGAATGATGCCAATGCCGCCTTCTCTGGCAATTGCAATTGCCATGCTGGATTCTGTTACGGTATCCATTGCAGCTGTTACAATCGGGGTATTCAGTGTTACCTTGCCTGCCAATCTTGTTTGCAGTTGAATCATGTTTGGTGTGACGTCGGATTCTGCCGGAATCAGCAAAACGTCGTCAAATGTTAAGCCTTGTTTCCCAAACTTTTCACACATGTCTGCTGCCATTTCGTATGACCCTCCTTATGAAGCATTCCTCTCACCCAAATTTGATGTCTCTTTCCGCCGACAGCAGGTTTGTTCGACTAAAATCGTTCTTCTTCTTTCGCCTAAAACAAAAGAGGAAAAACGACCACACTGTCGAGCGGGGTCATTTTCTCTCTCTATGATCCTATTTTTGTTGATATTAGATTGATTATACATCCTTTTACCATTTGTGTCAAGTATTTTTTTGTTTCTATTTGTAAATTTTCTGCCGTTTTTGGGCGGAAGATTCTGCCGCCGGAAAATTGCTTTTTCCGGTGTTCTGTGCTATAATAACAACACCAAATGCATAGCAACTACACTCTGAAAAAAACGTGTTTTTCTCGAAAAAGGAGCGATGGAAATGTTTACATGGAATTCTGATTGTTACAGCCATTTTCTCAAAGAACGAACCCAGCCTGCCATAGATCTGGCGGCAAAAATCCCACTTGAGGCACCGGATTCCATTCTGGATCTGGGCTGCGGGCCAGGGAACAGCACCAAAGTGCTGGCGGATCGCTTTCCGCATGCTGCCCACCTGCTCGGCGTAGACCTTTCGCCGGACATGTTGCAGCACGCCAAAGCCAAGTATCCGGAACTTTCTTTTCAGGCATTTGATGCAACCTGTGACTTTGAAACGCTTTCCACGCAGTTTGATGTCATCTTTTCCAATGCCTGCATCCAATGGGTACCCGATCATCCCCGGCTGCTGCGGAATATGCAGCAGGCATTAAAACCCGGCGGTGTACTTGCTGTTCAAATTCCAATGAATCAGAACGAACCCATTCACCAAATCATTCAGGCGCTTGTGACAAGTGCGGCATGGCGCAGCAAGTTTCCCAGTCCTCGTATCTTCTATACACTGACCCCGGAGAAATACTTTGATCTGCTGTCAGAGTTATTCGAAGACTTTTCCATCTGGGAAACTACATACTGCCATCGGATGCCGTCCCACCAGAGCATTTTGGAATGGTACCGGGGCACGGGTCTGCGGCCGTATCTGGCTGCACTTTCGCCGAAAGATGCCGCTGCGCTGGAAGCCGATGTTTTGCGGGAATTGCAGCAGGCGTATCCGATTCAGAAAAACGGAGAGATTCTCTTCCGCTTCCCGCGGTTCTTCCTGACCGCAACAAAAGCAGCCGCCTCTACTGGCAAGGAGGATCCGGCATGATGACATCCGTTCTAACCGGCACAGGTATTGTATGCGGCGGTCTGGCGATCTGGACTGGCATAGAACAGAACCTGCTACTGGTACGGCGAAAAACCATTTTTCTCAAACGGCTGCCGCCGGAATTTGACGGATTTACCATTTTACAGCTTTCCGATCTGCACAAACGGGAACTAGGGGACTGCAACAGCCGCATCATTCAGCAAGTGCGGCTTCTCCAGCCTCGCCTGGTGGCACTGACCGGCGATTTGATTTCCAGGGACTGCCGGGATTTCAGCCGCACCGGCATTTTCTTGCGGGAGTTGTCGGCTGCTTGTCCGCATGTCTACGCCTGCCTGGGCAATCACGAGCTGGATTTGCCGCCTGCGGTATGGGAAACGCTGCGGCATACGCTGTCCGGTGCCGGTATCCGCTTGCTGGACAACGAAACGGTGGAATTCTTCCGGGAAGGCGCTTCGCTCTTTCTGGCTGGCACCCGTTTAAAAAAGCGTCTTTACAAACAGGCAGACGGCAGCTTCCGCAATCTGGAATCCTACTCCGCAGCCGAGCTGACCGCTGATCTCGGCAAGCGAAAAGGCTGCACCGTCCTATTGGCACACAATCCGCTGGCAGCGGCAGCCTATCGGGACTGGGACGCTGATCTGACCTTATGCGGCCATGTCCACGGCGGCATTGTCCGGCTGCCGGGAATCGGCGGATTGCTTTCTCCGGAGCGGCGTTTTTTTCCGGCATACAGCAAAGGGCTGTATGCCCTGGATGATGACTGCCAGATGTATGTCAGCGGCGGAATTGGAAAGCTGCGGCTGCTGAATCCACCAGAGATCAATTTTTTAACGCTTAGCAGATGCGAGTAAAAATACATGAACGAATCAAATTATTCACAAACATAAAAACAAAATCGTTTATCCAATCTGCCGCAGCCGCAGCAATGCCAGAAGCAGCAGCATACAGCCACTGATCCAGCTGTAGTCTCCCGGTGTATGCGGCGTCAGTCGTTTTCCGATTTTTTGCCCGAATAGTACCGCAGCGCTTCCAATAAGAAAGCAAACACCTGCGGTGCGCCATGGATGCAGCTGCTCCAAGCCGGCGCCTAACCCACCTGCCAAAGAATCCAGCGACAGAGCAACTGCCAAAAGCACGGCTTCTTTGGGGCAAATATGCTTGGAATGATCGGCATCGGCAGATTCTGCATCCAGGCAAACTGCCAGAAAATGCGATGGCGGATCCGACTGCTGCGGCATGGTATGATGATGGGTTCGGGCGCTGATGCTGCGGCAAATGGTGCCGCCGCCCAATGCTGCCAGAATGAGCACACCGCCATACTGACACCAACTGGCTGGAATCCAAAGAGAAAGCCAATGGGAACACAGCAGCGACAGCAGCAACATCGCGGCACCAATGCCGCTGATCAACAAACCAGAATGCAGCGGAATCCGAATCTTAGAAATTCCATACGAACACGCTGTAAAAAACGTGTCCAGGCAAAGGGCACAGACAAATAGACATTCCTGTCCCATGAAACACCTCCTCTCTGGTGTCATGGTATGCCAGACAGGAAGAAAGGGTGATTTTCATGCAGGTAAAGGAACAGGTCAAAGAAGCATTGGCGCAGCGTCCGGGACAATATTTTTCCGGCAGCAAGTTGGCACAGCAGCTAAACGTCAGCCGCAATGCTGTCTGGAAAGCCATACAAGCGTTACAAAAAGAGGGGATTGCCATCTCCTCGCATCCACGATTCGGGTATCGGCTCAGTGAGCAAGCCGACCTGATTACCAGGGAAGCGGTGCAAAGCCAGCTGACCACACGGGAGCTGGGACAAAACCTGCTCGTGCTGGATCGGGTGGATTCCACCAATACCATGGTCAAGCAGCTGGCACGGGAGGGCTCCGGGCATGGCGTGACGGTCATCGCAGACCAGCAAACCGCTGGACGGGGGCAAAATGGACGCGCATTTTTTTCTCCGGCGGGAACCGGGCTGTATATGACGGTTCTGCTTCGGCTGCCCATTGCGGTTTCTGCCGCACAGCGGCTGACTATCTGCGCCGCAGTGGCAACTGCCAGAGCCATTGACCATCTATACGGCACACACGTACAGATCAAGTGGGTCAACGATCTATACTTAAATGGGAAGAAGATCTGCGGCATTCTGACAGAAGGTTCGCTAAGCTGTGAAATGGGCTGTCTGGATTATGCCGTGCTCGGCATCGGAGTCAATGTCCGGCAAACCCAGCAGCAATTTCCAGAAGAGCTGCTGCCCATTGTAACATCTGTGGAAGAAGTTTGCGGAAAGGTCGTTCCAAGAAGCCAGCTGGCTGCGGAAATTTTAAATCAGCTGGAACCGCTCCTGCCGAATCCGACTGCGGAGGAGGTTTTAGAAGAATATCGGGAACGTTCCTTCCTGACTGGGCGCAAGGTTTCCATTCTGCAAGGCGGTCAAGCCCGAACCGCACAGGTACTGGGCATTGACCGGAAAGGCAGGCTGGTGGTACAGGAGGAAGACGGCTCCCGTCAGGCACTGGTGTCAGCAGATCGGGTTTTGCTGCTTGCAAAAGGATAGAGCCAGATTCGACAAAATACGACGGATAGATTTGTGCCATTTGCCTTTGTTTTGTTTGAAATTTTCCTCCTTTATTGTCAATTTACACAAAATTAGAATAGAATATTTGGAATATCTATGTATTGCAAACCGGCCTGCTTTTTGATATACTATAGGTAGATAACAGCCAATTCTATGATATGATGCATGTCATCAAGTTTCTTTTTGCTGTTGTCAAAATATTTTTAAGAGAAGGAGTTTATGGGACTGTTTTACAGTTCCACGCAAAGGAGGTATTTTTATGAAACGAAACAAATGGAAATGGATGGGATTTTTGAGCGCCGCATTGCTTGGGACACAATGCGCTGTGCTGCCGGTTTCTGCAATGGAGCTGCCGATTGTAGACACCATGCCGGAAAATGTAAAAGATATCATTTTGTATACTGGAAAACAAGCAGAAAACAAATCGGAAGGAGAAGTCCAATCTGGCATTGAACCGTGCGGTGTGATATTCTCCTATGACGGACTGCAAGTACCTACTCCAGAGGAGCTTGGATTAGATGCTTCTACAAAAATTTTCTGCACGGCAATCGGAAGTCCAGACACAGAACACTTTTATTGCTGGTTCAAAACCGATCATCCAGAAACTGCAATCGAACAAATCAAACAGAACGATGCCGTTTGGGAATGCGGTACACTGATTGAACGAATCTATTGCCCGATTGATGATGCCGGCGTCAAGATTACTTTAAAGGACGGTTATACCGTGCAAGACATCCTACAGCAAAATGACCAGCTCTACCAAAAAGAAGACACGCTATGCACGTACGAGTTACAGCCCGGCGAACTGCTCATTGGTCTTGCAGATGCAGCACGAGTTGCCGGCACCTCTTATTTTGATCTGGAAGCAGAGATGCAAAACGGTACGTATGAAGCGGTGAACACTGCAGAATTTGTTCACGTTGATTTAGCACTGATTCAGCGTGACTTTAGCGTTCTGATGGCCAAAAAGGGAACCGAACCGGAACGGGGCGATGTGAATCGGGACAATGCCATTACATTGGAAGATGCAACAGCTGCACTGTCCTATTATGCGGAAGCTTCCGTTAAGAGCGAAACCTTGAATTATGGTCTGAACGATCGCATGGACATCAACGGCGACCATGCAATCACCATGGATGATGCAACTGCTTTGCTGACTTACTACGCAGAGCATGCCGTTGGCAATGAGATTTCTTGGGAAGAAGCATGCGGACAATAAGAAGTTAAGATTAAGAAACCATTATTTTTTCCAACCTTTTTCAAATTTTGGAAAAAGTTCTTGACAAGAAATGCCAAACCATGTATAATGAAATTACAAATTGATACATAAGGAGAATGGCTATGTTTTGTCCAAATTGTGGTGCACAGGCACCGGATGGTTCTTCTAACTGTCCCAATTGCGGCGTTCCTCTTGCTGCAAATTCTGCTCCAGTTCCGCCCCCGGCTGCTCCGCAGGGAAATCCTTACGGAACCTATAACAACGGAAACCCTTATAATGCGGTTCCGCCGACCGGAAAAGAACCCAGAAATATTGCAATCGCAATCATTCTTACCATTGTAACCTGTGGAATTTATGGCATTTACTGGTTCATTGTACTGACCAATGAAACCAATGAAGCAGCCTGCGAACCGAACGGTACTTCCGGCGGGATTGCCTTTTTGCTGACACTGGTTACTTGCGGCATTTACGGCTTCTACTGGGCGTATAAGCAGGGAGAAAAGATTGACAAGGCAAAAAATATGCGGAATCTGCCGTCCAGCAATTCCGGTATTCTGTATTTGATTCTACAGCTGTTTGGTCTTGGAATCATTGCATATGCACTGATGCAGAACGAACTGAATCAGCTGCACTAAACAATCTGCAAAAAATACAAACAAGCGGTCTTGAACTTCAAGGCCGCTTGTGTTTTCTTATTTTCTTTTGCCGGAAAGGAGTGGGCAAATGGAACCATCCAAATCAAATACCCGTAAAGCCATTCGGCTTCCAAAAGGATTGCTGTTTGCCGGTATTGCCGGCGGCATCTACTACTTGCTGATCCAATTCACACCCCTGCGGATTCCATGCTTTTTCCGAACCGTAACTGGATTGCAGTGCCCCGGCTGCGGCGTTACCCACATGATTCTGGCGCTGCTGCACCTGGACTTTCCAACTGCTTTTCATGCCAATCCAGTGCTGTTCTGCCTGCTCTTTCTGTGGGCAGGCGCTTATCTTGCCTTTTTGCTGACCCGTGCACCCTGTCTCACCCAGAAAGGCTGGCTGTTCCGCACACTGACCTATAGTTCCATTGGCTGTTTGCTGGCATTCGGTGTCATCCGAAATTTGCCGTTTGCTGCAAATTGGTAAGCTGATAGAGGGCTGCTGCATTGGCTGCTGTCTGATGAAGCACCGTTTGTGCATCAGTCTGCCGGCATTCTGCCACCTTTTCTGCCATGAGATAGATCATGCTGCTGTCACAGCGGCTTCCACGAAACGGAACTGGTGCCATATAGGGGCAGTCCGTCTCCAGTACCAACCGATCTTCCGGCACTTCTTGCAGAGCACGAATTGCCTTTTTGGCATTTTTAAAGGTCAAAACGCCGGTAAACCCAATGTACATCCCCAGGCGAATGACTTCTTTTGCAGTCTCAGCGCTTCCGCTGAAGCAATGCACCACGCCAGCCGGACGCTGATCCTTTAAAACCCGCATGGCATCCTCCGTGGCATCCCGAATATGTACAATAACAGGCAGATGCAGCTGTTTCGCAAGATCCACTTGTTCCTGAAAGAGCCGCATCTGCGCTTCTTTTCGATAGCCTTCATAATGATAGTCCATGCCGATTTCTCCGATGGCTTTGACGCAGTCTGCTGCTGCAAGCTCGGCAAGCTGCTGCAAATAGTCCGCAGGCTGCGTGCCTTCTGCCTCCGGGTGGATGCCGACAGAAGCATACAGCAAATCAGCGTGCTGCTGTGCCAGCTGGATGCAGGCACTGGAATCCTCCAGATTGCAGGCAGCCAGCATGGCGTGTGACACACCTTTTTCCGGAAGGGAAGCGAGCACCTGTTCCCGATCGGCATCGAAGGCAGCATCGGTATAATGGCTGTGGGTGTCGAATATATTTTGATACATGATTCAAGCTCCTTTTTTCGTAAATTTTATATCATTGAATGATGCAATCAAATCATAGTTTGTTTTATATTGTTTTAACAAAACAAATTGATGCTGATTTGCTCCCTTTCGGGAGCAGCAGCAAAACACAAATTCAAACGCTTTTGGATGCAGAAAAATTCCAAATATGCTGCTATCAAATACGGAAAAGCAGCCTTCTGCAAAGCGCTTTCTGGCTGCCTGAATGCATGGCAAGCCGTTCAGATTGGCAGCCTGTTTGAGCACTTGCCGCATCCAAACATTCTGTATTTTCGTTTTCTTGCCGTGGACAGTTTTTGCTTTTTGGCTTGATTTTTTTGTCCTTTTGTGCTATGATAATTGTGAATCAGTAGGCAACTTTATAAAAAGGTTCCCTACTGATTCCAGTTGTCCGAAAGTGCGTTTCGTAGTATCGGCTGCACTGCGCCATATTGGTCAGCGTTGCGAGATCCGGATACGCTTCCAGCACCTGCCCAAACAGGTCTTCCGCTTCGGAAAGATCCAGAATGCGCAGCGCCAGCTGTTTTTCCTGTGCCTGCCGAATGGTATTTCCCGTCCCGCTTTTGTCGTTTTTGACAACCGCAAGAAGCCGTGTGGCATGATCGGTCATATAGGCATTTCGAATGAGATTATAGTTTCGTTTTCGCTGTCGGGATACATAGATTACCGCTTCGGATTGTTCCAAAATGCGGTACAGGCGGAACCGTGTTTCGCCGTGGTAGAGCTGAATGTGCCGAGGTGCCGGAAGGGCAGAAATGAGATGCAAATCGGTTCTTCCTGCCTGCATCTTATGCATAATATAGGTAGCAGCCCACAAATCCACACCCTCTGCTCCGCCGTTGATGAAGTATCGGTACCCATCGTCCAGGGCTTCCTCAATGAGAAAAAACAGCAGAATCTGGATTAAAACGAATGGATGCACCCCGTGAATCGACTCAGTCGGCAGCGACTTTGTGCGGTGCCCGGAAAAGCAGACGGTTTCCTGCGGATGCTCCAGGAACTGCATATTGTGATGGGTTTCTTCCAGTAAGAAAGGCTCCGATAAATTGGGATTCATAGAAAGAGGCTCCTTTCTGCTTCTATCTTCTATATCGTACCACAAGTACAACTGTTTTGCAAGCCGTTTCGGACAAAATTGCACGGATTTCATTCCACATCATCAAGAGAGAAGGATTTTTGATATGAAGACATTACTGCACCGTACTTGGGCAGAAATTGACCTGAGTGCACTGGAACACAATGTACGTGCTGTACAGGAAAAGCTTCCGCCAAAAACAGAAATGATGGCAGTGGTCAAGGCGAATGCCTATGGACACGGCGATGCTGCCATTTGCCGGAAACTCTGGGAACTGGGCGTGCATTGGTTTGCCGTTTCCAACCTGGAAGAAGGACTTGCTGTACGGGAGTACTGCCCCAAAGCAGAAATTTTCATCCTGGGCTATACACCGCCGGAATATGCACCGCAGCTCACCAAGCAAAATATCATCCAAGGTGTGCTGTCCATGGACTATGCACAGCAGCTGCAACAGCATGCGGACGGCATCGTTCGGTGTCACATCAAACTGGACACCGGCATGGGACGCATTGGCTTCCGGGGAAAAGATGCCGCAGACTGCGTACAGGAACTGCTGCCGCTGTTTGATCTGGATCAGCTGTCTATTGAGGGCATCTATACACACTTTGCAGTAGCCGATTCACCGGAAGCAGACGACGTTGCCTATACCAATGCACAGGAACAGCTGATTCTGGATGTCTACGACGGATTGGCTGCACAGGGACACCCCTTGCAGCAGCTGCACTTTATGAACAGCGCTGCCAGTGTCTGCCGTCCGAATCCACGCAGCACACTGGCTCGAGTTGGCATCATTCTGTACGGTCTGGCACCGAACTATCCGGTACCGGTTCCGATTCCGCTGGAACCGGTTATGTCCCTGCGCAGTGTCATTTCCCATGTCAAGACCATTCAGCCGGGTGCCTGTATCAGCTATGGCAGAACCTACTGTGCAGACCAACCACGCACCATTGCAACCGTTACCATCGGCTATGCGGATGGATATGCCCGGCTGCTCTCCAATCGTGCCAGCGCATTGGTGCATGGCGTTGCCTGCCCCATTGTGGGACGGGTCTGCATGGATCAGCTGATGCTGGATGTGACAGATGTGCCGAATGTGCAGCCGGGTGACGTTGTAACCATGTTTGGTAAAGACGGAGATGCTTCCATTTCAGCAGACTGGCTGGCTTCCCTATATGGAACCATTGGCTATGAAATTGTATGCGGTATCTCCAAGCGTGTGCCGAGAATCAGCGGTGAACCGCCGGTCATCTAAGCATCTATCTGTCTCAAATGAATCTGTTCAAAAAACGGGAAAGGAATCTATCTATGAAACAAAACCGCACCTATAAAAATCGTCTGCTCTCCCTCCTGCTCGCTGCTGCAATCGGAATCGGGGGAACCGTTTGCTATGCTGCCAACACGGTTCAGCTGCCGTTTTGCAGTCCCTATACCGCACAGGCAGAAGAACAAACTGCCGGTGAGTTTTCCTATTCGGTACAGAATGACACCATCACCATCACCAAGTATAACGGCTCTGCCGCATCCGTTTCAGTTCCGGCAGAACTGGATGGAAAGCCGGTTACCGCATTGGGTCGGTACTGTTTTGCGGACAATGAAACTCTGCAAACCATCAGCCTGCCAAACAGCCTGCTCACCATTGATGACCAGGCCTTTGCAGGCTGCATCAACCTGCAAAGCTTCACCATGCCGGACAGTGTCACCAGCACTGGAACCGGAATTTTGCAAAACTGCACCAACCTAAAAGAAGCAACGCTTTCCAAGCAGCTGACTTTCCTGGAGGATAACACGTTTTTGAGCACATCACTGGAAGCCATTGAGATTCCGGACGGTGTCACCAACATTGGCAGACTGTGCTTTAAAAATACGAAGCTGAAGCAAGTGCAGCTGCCCAGCTCTGTGTATATGATCAATATTGGAGCATTTGCAGGTTGTTCCCTGCTGGAGCAAATCAACTTAGAGCAAGTGCCCACGATCGAAGACGACGCCTTTTCCGACTGTGTCAAGCTGGAAGCCGTTACGCTTTCTCCGAAGATGACAGAGCTGTCCAGTGCATTTGTCAACTGCAAGTCACTCAAGCAGCTGGTTATTCCGGAAGGCGTCAAGAGCATTGACAGCTTAGCAGGCTGCGAATCCCTGGAATCCATCACCATTCCGAGCACTGTAAAATCCATTTACCGCTCTGCTTTCCAAGGGTGCAGCAAATTAAAGGAAGTGATTCTCCCGGATCAGTCCAATTATAATGTTTTTCAAATGAGCATGTTTTCGGAATGCACCTCACTGGAATATATGGTGATTCCAGAAGGCGTCACAACCGTTCCACAGTGGATGCTCAGCAAGTGCACCTCATTGGAATATGCCATTTTGCCGAGCACTGCAACAGAACTGGAAGCACAGGTATTTGCCGGCTGCCCGAATCTCTCCATGGTCTATATTCCGGACTCTGTTACCAAGATCGATGAAACCGCATTGGGCTATCTCTATGACGAATCCGGCAATCTCCTCCCTTCCGATCAGGAGATTCTGATTATTACCGACACCGCTTCCTCCGCCGCTGCACGATATGCCAAGGAAAAGGGCTACGATGTCCTTTCCCGGCAGGATGCGCAGTACGGCGATCTGAACCGAAACGGCTCCCTGGATACGGAGGATTTGGGTTTGCTGCAAGATTATTTGCTGGGAAGAAGCACACTGACCGCTGCACAGTATTTTCTGGCAGATGTTGACCAAGACGGCAGTGTCAGTGGGTTTGACCTGGCAATCTTAAAAAATGCCCTCCTGTAAGCTGGAAAAATTTCTGACAGCATTTTTATCATTGAATTTTCTGTGTCTTTTCTTCCATTTCATCCGGAAATCTGGTATCATGAAAGACACCATGCAGCGTATGCGCCCTGTTGCCGCAGGACGCATGCAAATTGCAGAAAGGAGCAATCGTTTGTGAATCAAAAAGCATTAGAACCCATCGAACAAACGGAACAAAAAACAACCCTTGCACTTGGAATTGACGTGGGCTCCACCACCGTCAAGGCAGTGGTACTGAATGACGCAGATACCGTTTTATTTTCCCGGTATCAGCGCCATTTTTCCAAGGTAAAGGAAGCGGTTCTTGCTCTGTTGCAGGAAGTCTGTGATGCATTCCCGGAGGATTCTTTTACCGTAAGTATCACCGGGTCTGCCGGACTGGGACTGGCAACTGCTGCAAAGCTGCCCTTTGTACAGGAAGTCCATGCAGCGTTTCTCGCCGTTAAGAAGCGCTATCCCAATGCAGACGCTGTCATCGAACTGGGCGGTGAAGATGCAAAAATCATCTTCCTGACCGGCGGGGTAGAGCAGCGAATGAACGGCTCCTGCGCCGGCGGAACCGGTGCATTTATCGACCAGATGGCAACCCTGCTGGATATGACCGCCGATCAGCTGGATCAAATGGCGCTGTCCGCCGAGAAGATCTATCCCATTGCTTCCCGGTGCGGCGTATTTGCAAAATCCGACATCCAGCCGCTTCTGAACCAGGGCGCACGCCGGGAAGACATTGCTGCCAGCATCTTCCAGGCAGTTGTCGATCAGACAGTATCCGGTCTGGCACAGGGCAGAAAAATTACCGGAACGGTTCTGTTCCTGGGCGGCCCGCTTTCCTTCCTGCAAGGGCTGCGCAATGCCTTCACCAAAACCCTGCACCTGGATGCAGAACATGCCATCTTCCCGGAAGACGGCAGAACCTTTGTGGCATACGGTTGCGCATGCAGTGCCCGGCAGCAGCGAGAGACGTTCTCCATTCCGCAGCTGATGGAAATGCTGCAAGCGGCACATGCTGCCAGCAGCATCATTTCGGACGAGCCGCTGTTTGATACGCCGGAAGAATACGAACAGTTCCGGGAACGGCATGCTGCCAACGATGTGCAGCATGGTGATTTCCGTACGTATCAAGGCAAGGCGTACCTGGGTATTGATGCCGGTTCTACCACCACCAAAATGGTGCTGCTGGCAGAAGACCACACGCTGCTGTACGAGTTCTATACCTCCAACAAAGGGCAGCCGCTGGACTGCGTAATTCGTGCCCTGAAAGAGGTCTATGCCCAGAAACATCCTGGGCTCACCATCTGCGGCAGTGCCGTAACCGGCTACGGAGAGGAACTGCTCAAAGCAGGACTTGGCATTGACTTTGGCATTGTCGAAACCGTGGCACACTTTAAGGCAGCTGCACACTTCTGCCCGGATGTAGATTTCATCATTGACATTGGCGGACAGGATATCAAGTGCTTCAAGATCAAGAACGGCAGCATCGACAGCATCATGCTCAATGAAGCCTGTTCCTCTGGATGCGGCTCCTTCATCCAGACCTTTGCCATGGCACTGGGCTATGACATTGCGGACTTTGCCAAGCTGGGTCTGTTCGCCAAGCACCCGGTTGACCTGGGTTCCCGGTGTACCGTCTTCATGAACAGCAGCGTCAAGCAGGCGCAGAAAGACGGCGCAACTGTAGAGGATATTTCTGCCGGATTATCCGGCTCCATTGTCAAGAATGCCGTTTATAAGGTCATTCGTGCCCGTTCCCCGGAAGACTTGGGCGAACACATTGTCGTACAAGGCGGAACGTTCCTGAACGATGCCGTTTTACGGTGCTTTGAACGGGAAATGGGACGGGACGTTGTCCGTCCTGCTATTTCCGGTCTGATGGGAGCATTTGGTGCTGCCATCTACGCCATGGAGAAATCCTCCGGCAGCACCACACTGATTGACGCTGAACAGCTGGAGCATTTCTCCTATCAGTCTTCCGCCGCAACCTGTAAGGGCTGTACGGCACACTGCAACCTGAATATCATCCGCTTTTCCGGCGGCGGCCGGTTTATTTCCGGAAACCGCTGCGAAAAAGGTGCCGGCATCAAGATGAAGAGCAAGGCAGAAAACCTGTTCGACTGGAAGTATCAGCAGATCCTACAGCTGGAGCAGACCGTTCCGGAAAAGCCGATTGCAACCGTTGGTCTGCCGCTTGGACTGAACTTTTACGATCAGATGCCGCTCTGGCACACCTTGTTTACGGATCTGGGCTTCCGGGTCAAGTTCTCAGAGGAAAGCACCCGGGAAACCTACTACAAGGGACAGAGCACCATTCCATCGGATACGGTTTGCTACCCGGCAAAGCTGATGCACGGACACATTCAGAGTCTGCTGGATCAGAAGGTGGATTTCATCTTCTATCCCTGTATGAGCTACAACCTGGACGAGGGCGACTCTGACAATCACTTCAACTGTCCGGTCGTTGCCTACTATCCGGAACTGCTGCTTGCCAACCACGAAGGACTGAACCATCAGAACTTCCTGTTCCCATTCTTAGATCTAAACCGGGAAAAACATGTGGTTTCCGTTCTGTATCAGTACTTCGGTGCATATGTTTCCAAAAAAGCCATCCAAGCTGCCCTGCGGCATGGCTATGCTGCCCTGGAGGAACATCGTGCTGCCATTGCACAAAAGGGACAGGAAATCATTGCAGCTGCACGGGAAGAAAACCGAAAGATTATCGTACTGGCAGGCAGACCGTATCACATTGACCCGGAAATCAACCACGGCATTCATAAGCTCATTGAAAGCCTGGGAATGGCGGTCATCACAGAGGACAGTGTTGCAGGATTGGGACACACGCCCGATCTACAGGCGCTGAACCAATGGACGTACCATTCCAGAATGTATCGTGCTGCACAGTATGTTACCACGCAGCCGGATATGCAGCTGATTCAGCTGGTATCCTTTGGCTGCGGCATTGATGCGATTACCACCGACGAAGTGCGCCGTATTCTGGAGCAGGGCGGGAAGCTGTATACCCAGCTGAAGATTGATGAAATCAGCAACCTGGGAGCAGCAAAAATCCGTCTGCGCAGCTTAGCGGCAGCCATGGAATAGGAGGATTCGGTTCCATATGATGTCTTATACACAATTTACACCGGAAATGCGCAAAACCCATACCATTCTGGTGCCCAATATGCTGCCCATTCACTTTCAGCTGCTCATTAGCATCTTTGGGCAGTATGGGTACCATATGAAGCTGCTGGAATCCTCTTCCCGTACCGTGGTAGAGGAAGGTTTGAAAAACGTCCACAATGACACTTGTTATCCGGCACTGCTGGTCATCGGACAGTTTATGGAAGCCCTGAAGAGCGGCGAGTATGACCCCGACCGCACGGCGCTGCTGATTACGCAGACCGGCGGCGGCTGCCGGGCTTCCAATTACATCCACCTGCTTCGAAAGTGCATGGCAGAACATTATCCGCAGGTTCCGGTCATTTCCTTAAACTTTGCCGGACTGGAAAAGAGCAAAGGCTTCTCTCTGACTGCCGGCATGTGCGTCAAGTTGATATACGGCGTGCTGTATGCCGACCTGCTGATGACGCTGTACAACCAGTGCCTGCCCTATGAATTGAACAAGGGTGAAACCGATCAGGTGAAGCAGCACTGGCAGGAAAAGCTGCCGACGCTGTTCCACGGTGTAAAGTACCTGTCTGCGGAAAAGATCTATCAAGAGATGCTGACCGATTTTGCCAGCATTCCCAGAAGCCAGAAGAAAAAAATCAAGGTTGGCATCATTGGGGAAATTTATGTCAAATATTCTCCGCTTGCCAACAACCACTTAGAGGAATTCCTGATTCAGGAAGGCTGCGAGCCAGTTGTGCCGACTCTGATGGAATTCATCCTGTATTGTGCTGCCAATACTGGCACCAACGGAAAGCTGTATCAATACCACAATCTCAAAACAGCAATGTTCAACCTGGGGTATGATTTCCTGCACAGCAAACAGGTGCAGATGATTCGCTGCATCCAGAAGCAGGGTGTTTTCACACCGCCGCACGATTTTGAAGACCTGCGAAAGGCAGCAGACAAGTACATCAGCCAAGGCGTTTCCATGGGAGAGGGCTGGATGATTACCGCAGAAATGGCCGTTCTGGCGGAAACCGGAACCGAGAACATCATCTGTACGCAGCCGTTTGGGTGCCTGCCAAACCACATTGTAGCAAAGGGCATGGCAAGAACCATTAAGAATGCCTACCCCAATGCCAACATTGTTGCCATCGACTACGATCCAGGTGCAACCCGTGTCAACCAGGAAAATCGAATTAAGCTGATGCTTGCCAATGCGCGGCAGACTGCAACAGAAAAATAAGTGCGCTGCATATCCACGTCAGCACAAAAAATGGACATTTCTTTTTCGTTCCCCGTATCATAGAAGTTACAAAAAAGGAGAAACAACATGAAAACAGGAAAAAAGTGGCTGGCTGCTGCTGCGGCACTTCTATTGGCTGCCAGCATGACTGCATGCGAATTAAATAACGATGACGAAAGCAAATCCGATTCTACTGCTAATTCCAAGGAGCAGACCGAAACCATTTCGGAATCCTCTTCGGAATCCTCTTCGGAATCCGAAGAAGACTCCGAATCAGAAGAAGCAACAGAATCCTCTGAATCGGATGCAGACGCTGCCGACGCATCCGCCAAACGGACTTCCAAAAAGAAATCCAAGAAGCAAAAAGATTTTGTCATCAGCAAAAATGTCCTCGTGGAATACAACGGAACAGATACACACGTGGTCATTCCGGATACGGTAACCGCAATTGGCGACTCTGCGTTCTGGAGCAACAGCGCCATTGAAACATTAGAAATTCCGGGCTCTGTCAAGCAGATTGGCAACAATGCCTTTTCGAACTGCGCCGGTCTGACCTTTGTCAATATGGAGGAGGGCGTAGAAACCATTGGTTCTGCTTTTACGGGATGCAGCTCCCTGGAGGACATCAATCTTCCGGAATCGGTTACTGCCATTGATGAGATTGCCTTCCTGCACTGCAATGATCTGACCATCCATACCCCGGCTGGTTCCTATGCAGAAGACTATGCGTACAACCATAAACTCTCTTCCGATCAGGACTTGGCTGTTTATGAAGAAGATGCTTCCGCAGGAACCAAAATCAAAGCAGATCAATATGCTTACAAGAACTTCGAAACGTTTGAGATTGATGCCGATGTAACAGAAATCTGCGCAGAGGCGTTCCAATACTGTAAATTTCTCAAGGAAATCACCATTCCCGGAAACGTACAGACCATTGGCCCGGATGCATTTGAGTATTGCGAGACGCTGAAAACAGTTGTAATAGAAGAAGGCTGTACCGAATTAAAGGATGGCGCATTCCAATACTGCAAAAGTTTAAAGGATATTACCATTCCAGCCAGCGTGGAAGAAATTGCGGATTCCGCTTTGGAGTATTGCAGTGACTCCTTGACCATCCATACACCAAAAGGCTCCTATGCAGAGCAGTACGCACAGGCAAATGACATTGCCTATGACAACAACCTCTAATGGGATAAGCGCAAAAATATGCGCCGTGCATCTTTTTCTGATGCACGGCGCATATTGTTTTTTCGTTCCATTATTTTAAGAGCGGCTATGATCTTTGGAAAGCGCCATTCCTGCAATGGCAAGAATCAGCGTCAGAACTGCAACACCTGCCGTCAAGAAGGGAAAGTCTCCAATCGTACTGCCATTGCCAACCATGGAGCTCCACTCTATCTGCAATTCCACATAATTGCTAATCAGTCCCAGATCCCCGATAAACAACAGAATCAAACAAGTACAGCCCAACCGACAGCCGGCAACTCCTTTTCCTCTGCACAGCTGCACAAAACCGATCAGCAGGAAGAGCACGCAAAGGAATGCAATCAAGAGCACACCTAGAAATACGAAAAGCTGCCAAGGCATATGATCCAAAAAGTCCTCAAACAGATCTGGCATATTTTGAATCAGATCCCCCAGGTTATCCAGCGTATCTGATGTATCTACGCCAAACAAATCGGAAAGTTGCTTGGCACCCTCCAAAATAGAAGCATAGGAAAGGGTGTAAGTATCCCCGGAAAAGAATCCTTCTGCTTGCATAAACGGCAGCTGAAACAGTCCCACGATTCCAGCAATGACCAGCGCACACAAAACCAGATACGCAAGCCAGCGTACCGCAGAGGTCGGCTTCCGCTTCGGCAAAGCCAGCGCATTATCAGGTGCCATAACAGGCTGCTGGTTGACCGGCTGCTGCGGAGCAGGCGGCGGTGTCGGAATCGTGGTTGTGACCGGCGGCGGGGAAGCAGGTTGCGGCGCTACATCTACATTGAGAGAAGCACCACAGCTGCTGCAAAAGGCTGCGCCCGGTTGATTCGATTTTCCACATTTACTGCAAAACATAATAAAGACCCCACTTTCTTTTTTGTAATGGTTTTAACCAATGGATGATTGTACTGGTTTCGGTTGTCTGCGCTTCCGAAAAATCACCAATCCCAGTATGCCGACGACCAAGGTAAGCGCTCCGATGATTGCAGTGGCCGTTGGAAAAGCACCGAAAGGACTAGACAAACCTGCCTGCTTCCGTCTGCGTTCAAATGCCAGATAGGTACTAATCAGCGAAAAATCGCCAACGCCCAGCAAAAGCAGACAAATGCAGCCCAGACGGCAGCCGACTGCCAATCTATGCCGGCACATCTGTATCAGTCCAATGACCAGCAGCACCAGGCAAGCCGCAGCAACCAAAAACAGGAACAAAAACACACAAAACTGCCACGGATACTTCTCCATAAACTTCTGGAAAACAGCGCCCGGATCACTGGAGAAATGACTCAGATCGATCCCGTATGAATAGGAGAATCGTTTTGCACTCCGCAAGGTCGAAGCATAGGAAATATCAACCAGGTATCCCGGTTCTATCTTAGAATCATGCCGCACATAGGGCAGCTGAAACAATCCAATCGTGCCCACAGCAGTCAGCAGAACAAGCAGCAGGTAGCTGCCCCAATAAGCCCATTTTTGCGAGTTTGCGTTTTTTTTCATTGCATACACCCTCTTATTTCTTGCAGGCAGCCTGTACGGCTTTAAATTCATCCACCAATTCCTGATCCGGCTTTTTGGTCAGCAGGGAAACCAGAATGATTGCCAACAGGGCAATCAGGAATGCCGGCAGCAATTCATACAGATCCCATACGCCGCCCAGCGGACGGATGCAGAACTTCCAAACAAATACCATTACACCGCCGGAGATCAGACCAGCCAGTGCCCCCCACTTGTTGGAACGTTTCCAGAACAGAGCGCAGAGCATAACCGGGCCAAAGGTGGCACCAAATCCAGCCCATGCAAACGATACGATCTGGAAGACAGAACTTTCCGGATTCCAAGCAATGACAATGGAAACCGCTGCGATAATCAGCAGGACACAGCGTGCTGCCAGCATGGCTGCTTTCTGCGAAAGCTTTACGCCAAATACGCCCTGCAAGAGGTTTTCCGACATACTGGAGGACGCTGCCAACAGCTGAGAATCGGAAGTAGACATGGTGCAGGCGAGAATTCCCGCAAATACCAGTCCGGCAAGCAGGGCGGCTACCACACCATGCTCACTGATGAGCGTTGCAATTTTCATGATGACGGTTTCTGATTCTGCGCTGTAGTTGGCCGGGTTGTCTCCCAATACGGAAATGGTGCCATTTTGAATCAATGCCTTTCCGATAAAGCCAATCAAAATGGCAATTCCCATTGAAATGGTCACCCAAATGGAGGCAATTCTTCGGGAGGTTTTGATCTTTCGGCTGTCTTCGATTGCCATAAAACGCAGCAGAATGTGCGGCATACCAAAGTAACCAAGCCCCCATGCCAGGGTGGAACAGATGGTCAGGATGGAGTATGGCTTCGCAGAATTGGCGGTAATGTCATAAGTTTGATGGAAGGACAGATAGCCCGGCAGAGACTTTGCATTGTCGATGACAGCATCCAGTCCGCCTGCCTTGCCGACACCGAATCCAACTACCATAATCAGGGCAATGGTCATAATGATGCTTTGCAGCAAATCCGTTGTGCTGGCTGCCAGGAAACCACCGATGCTGGTATACGCAATGATGATAACAGCACTCAGAATCATGGCAACGTGATAATCCATGCCAAAGAGCGTTTGAAACAGTTTGCCGCAGGCAGAGAATCCGGATGCCGTATAGGGGACAAAGAAAATCAAAATGATGACAGCGGAAATTCCCATGAGGAAATTTTTCTGATCGTGATACCGGTGCGAGAAAAAGTCCGGAATGGTAATCGAATGATTGTGCTGGGAATAAATCCGCAGGCGCTTTGCAACAAACAGCCAGTTTAAGTAGGTGCCGACTGCCAGTCCAATTGCCGTCCAGCCGACATCGGCAAATCCGGTCAGCAGGGCAAGTCCCGGTAAACCCATCAACAGATAGCTGCTCATGTCCGAGGCTTCGGCACTCATTGCCGTTACAATCGGGCCAAGTTTTCTGCCGCCTAAGTAAAAGTCACTGGTATCCTTATTCTTTTTCGATGCGAGAATGCCGACAACCACCATCAAAATCAAATAGACAACGATGGTAATCAGCATGCAAATCTGGTTTGATTCCATTGGAATGCTGCTCCTTTCTATGTGAGACGTGGTTCCATTTCCTGCACACAGCCAGCATCTGCCAACGGTGTGCAGACTCAAAAAATGGGAAGCGGCTGATATTTCGCTTCCCATTGAACAAAATGGTTTGCAGGTTATTGTATGCGTTGCCGGGAATTAATACGCTTTTCCCCAGAGTACCATATGCTTTGCCGGCTTGCCGCAGCAAACGCACTTGTCAGAAATGGTGTGCTGCTCCAGCGGAATGCAGCGGGAACCAACACCGGTCTTTTCCTTCACCAGATCTTCACATGCTTCGTCGCCGCACCACATTGCTTCGACAAATCCATCGCCCTTTTCCTGTAGAACCTGTACAATTTCTTCCATGCTCTGGCAAGCGTATGTCCGGCGCTTCTGGTTGTCCAGTGCCTTTTCATACATACCAGCCGGAATTTCTGTTTCAAGCAGCTGCTGCACGGTCTGTACCAAAGTGGCATTGTCTGCATCCAGTGCAACGGTCTGCTTTTCACCATTGTAACGAGTTACAACCACACACTGACCGTTTTCGATGTCCTTCGGGCCGAGTTCAATTCGAACCGGAACACCCTTCATCTCATACTGTGCAAACTTCCAACCCGGAGAATTCTCGGAATCATCCATTTTTACCCGGATGCCGCTTGCTTTCAGCTTGTTGTACAGTTCCGATGCCTTTTCCAGGACACCTTCCTTATGCTGTGCAATCGGAACCACAACAACCTGTACCGGAGCAACTGCCGGCGGCAGAACCAAACCGTTGTTGTCTCCATGCGTCATAATGATGGCACCGATCAAACGCGTGGTTACGCCCCAAGAAGTCTGATGCGGATAAGCAAGCTGGTTGTCCTTGGTGGCAAACTGAATATCGAATGCCTTTGCAAAGCCATCCCCAAAGTAGTGGGAAGTACCTGCCTGCAATGCCTTTCCATCGTGCATCAGTGCTTCAATGGCATAGGTTGCAACAGCGCCGGCAAACTTATCGCTTTCGGTTTTTCTGCCCTTTACCACCGGCATAGCCAGGGATTGCTCACAGAAGGTGGCGTAGGTGTTCAGCATACGCTCGGTTTCTTCGAGTGCCTCCTCTGCGGTTGCATGAATGGTGTGACCTTCCTGCCACAGGAATTCTCTGGAACGCAGGAACGGACGCGTGGTCTTTTCCCAGCGCACCACGCTAACCCACTGGTTATACAGCTTCGGCAGATCCCGGTAGCTGTGTACGATGTTGGCATAGTGCTCACAGAACAGTGTTTCAGAAGTCGGACGCACACAGAGCCGTTCTTCCAGCTTTTCGCTTCCGCCGTAGGTGACCCATGCCACTTCCGGTGCAAAGCCTTCTACGTGATCCTTTTCCTTTTCGAGCAGGCTTTCCGGAATGAACATCGGCATGCAGACGTTTTCATGTCCGGTTTCCTTAAACATGCCGTCCAGAATATGCTGCATATTCTCCCAGATGGCGTAGCCATACGGACGAATGACCATACAGCCCTTGACGCTGGTGTATTCGATAAGCTCTGCTTTTTTTACAATATCGGTATACCACTGTGCGAAATCCTCATCCATGGCGGTGATTTCAGCCACTTGTTTTTTGTTGCTTTTTGCCATATTGCTCCTCCTCAGTATTGAATTACAGGGAATCAGACACATTCCCGTGCTTTTCAGATCCCAAAATTACAATCAAATACAATATAGTATAGCATATTTCCGGGGAAATTGCAAGAGAAAAGCTACTTTTCCATGCATATTTTTGGAACAGCAAATTTCCAGACAACATCCGGCCGCCAGCCACCTGGAGCGTGTTCCCATAAAATGAAACTGCATGGATTGATATTCTGAAATGGTAATCAGAAATTGACATTTTTATCTTTTTCTTGTATAATATTTGTAACAAAAAAAGGAGGAATTCTCTATGAATTATAGCATTGAAGGCGAACCACTACCCGTTGTAATCTGCAACTTGGAACCCAACGAAACCATGATTACAGAAAAAGGGGCCATGTCCTGGATGACCCCCAACATGAAAATGGAAACCACTTCCAACGGCGGCATTGGAAAGATGTTTGGACGTGCCTTTTCCGGAGAAAGTATGTTCCAGAATCGTTACACTGCCATCGGCGCTCCGGGCATGATTGCATTTGCATCCAGTTTTCCCGGCTGCATCCGTCCTTTCCAGATTGGGCCAGGACAGGAAATCATTGCGCAAAAAACCGCATTTCTCGCATCTACTGCCGGTGTAACCCTTTCCATCTTCTTCCAGAAGCGGTTCGGCGCCGGACTCTTCGGTGGAGAAGGCTTCATCATGCAGCGGCTTTCCGGAAGCGGCATTGTATTCCTGGAATTTGACGGCTACATCAAGGAGTATGACCTTGCACCAGGACAGCAAATGGTGGTAGATACCGGCTACTTGGCTGCTATGACCGGCGGCTGTCAGATTGAAATTCAAACCGTACCGGGCATCAAAAATGCCGTTTTCGGTGGAGAGGGTCTCTTCAACACCGTCATAACCGGCCCGGGACACATATGGCTCCAGAGCATGCCGGTTTCGCAGCTGGCAGGTGCCATTCGCCCATTTATTCCCAGTAAGTAAGGAAAGGAGACTCTTACCATGAATTGTTCCAAATGCGGTGCATCCCTGCCGAATGGCGCAACGGTTTGCAAACGCTGTCAAACCCCCGTAACCCCAACGGATACACCGGCTTCTGCATCGAAACAGAATCCCAACCGAAACAAGCGGCTCGTCGTCCTGAGCATTGTTGTTGCAGCCGTTCTGATTGTCGGCATTGCCTGTGCCGTCCTGATTGTTGTACACAACCATCAGAAGAAGGACTACAGCGCCGACCAAGCCTCTCCGCAGGCTGCCATTCATGCCTGCTATGCGGCAATTGAACAGCAGGATGCCGATCGCATTCTTGCCGATACCCCGGATGCTGTCATCGAAGAGTATGCGCAAAAGGGCATCAACCGGAACGACCTGTTGAAACTGGTGCAGGACTATCTGCCAACCTACCTCAAAACGTTAGAGGATTCCTGCGGCGGTTCCATCACCATTACAGCAGATCTGCAAACGGAGGAACAAGAGGATATCACCGACAACTATACAGATGCATCCCTTCCGGTAGAGCGTGCCTATCGCTATCCCATCGTCATTCGCATACAAGGGGATGCCGGCAACCGGGAGGAAACCCGTACCAGCACAGCCATTCAAGTGGATGGAAACTGGTACAGCACCGACATCACTGCCTTTTTATCCGCAGCCAATACGACTGCTTCCTCTGCAAAATAATCCTATTTTCAAAATTCAATCAAAAACCGGAAAGACCGATGTGTCTTTCCGGCTTTTTCTCATTGAGCGGCCTGATCGGCAGCAATACAGCGCCGCATGGCAGCAATGGCAGTTCGAATTTCTGCATCTGGATCAAAGTGGTGCGCTTCTGTGTGCATGGGATCCGGCGTGCGTTCCTGATTCCAAATCATATGCAGGACAGTTGCACAGCGTACCTGCAGCGTAGCAGCGATGACAAACAAAGCGGCGGACTCCATCTCTGAAGCCAGAACACCAGCCGCTTTCCAGGCGTTCCAATTGGCTGTCAGCTGCGCTCCAATCGGCATGCGCTGCGGACTGTGCTGTCCATAAAAAGAATCCTTACAGTGTACCACACCCGTTTCAAACGGATAGCCAAGCGCCTGTGCAGCCTGCACCAGATGGGACAGCAGGGAAAAATCCGGAACAGCCGGAAATGCCAGCGGCATGTACTCCTGCGTGGTGCCCTCCATGCGAACCGCTCCGGTGGGAAGAATCAGGGTACCGGGCACCAGGTGCGGCTGCATGCCGCCGCAGGTTCCAATGCGCAGAAACGTATCTGCACCGCACTGCACCAGCTCTTCCATTGCAATGGCAGCAGACGGCCCGCCAATTCCAGTGGAAGTGACACTGACCGGAACCCCGTCCAAGAATCCCGTGTATGTGGTAAATTCCCGATTTTGCGCCGTCAGCTGCGCCTGCTCCAGATAGGCGGCAATCTTCGGCACCCTGCCGGGATCTCCCGGCAAAAAAACATAGCGCCCAACGCTGCCCTTCTGGCAATGAAGATGAAACATGGATTCTGCCTGCATGATACAAAAACTCCTTTCCATTTCAGACCGGTTTTCCGGAAAACGTATTTTTCTTCTTTTAGCATACCACATTTTAACAGAATTGTAAATGCATAAATAGCACTGCTTTTCGCATACTAGAAGCGATCACACAAGGGAGCGCATCTTCCTTGGAACAAATGCAAAAAGGAGTGGAACCCATGGCCATACAAATCGCCCGCAGCGTGTTTCAAATGCAGCAGTTTCCTGCCTTGGCGTCCTTTGCCGCAATCGTTGGCCCCAAGGAAGGGGAGGGGCCTTTTTCCGATTGCTTCGACCGGGTAGAATCCGACAGCTACTTTGGAGAGGAAACCTGGGAAAAGGCAGAAAGCCGCTTACAGCAGAATACCGTAGAGCTTGCTCTGCAAAAAGGCGGTTTTTCCGCCGAGGAGATCGACTGGATTTTTTCCGGTGACCTCATCAACCAGTGTATTGGCTCTACCTATGGACTGCGTGCACTGGAAATTCCATTCCTCGGCATTTATGGCGCCTGCTCCACCATGGCAGAGGGATTGGTTCTGGCTTCGCTGCTGCTGGACGGAAAGGTGGGAAACCGTGTCGTAGCGGCAACTTCTTCCCATTTCAGCACAGCAGAACGACAGTTCCGGTTTCCGCTTTCCTACGGTGGTCAGCGCACGCCAACGGCACAGTGGACTTGTACCGCCTCCGGCGCTGTGGTGCTGGCACAGGAAGCCGCACAGGAAGCGCCACGCATTGCCGGTGCCTGCATTGGGAAAATTGTTGACCTGGAGGTCACCGACGCCAACAACATGGGGGCAGCAATGGCGCCAGCTGCGGCAGATACCATTGTCCGCTACCTGCATGCAACGCAGCAGCAGCCCAGTGACTTTGATGCCATTGTAACCGGCGACCTCGGATTGGTCGGCAGCCAGCTGCTCCTAGAACTGGTACAGAAGCAGGGCGGCTATGACCTCACCGGTGTGCACCAGGACTGCGGTGCGCTGATGTTCGACCCGGAGCAGCAGGACACCCATGCCGGCGGTTCCGGCTGCGGATGCAGTGCCAGCCTGCTGTGCGGACATTTTCTGCCGAGCCTGCAAAGCGGCAGCATGAAACAAATTCTATTTGCAGCAACTGGTGCGCTGATGTCTCCAACTGCTTCCCAGCAAGGAGAGAGCATTCCGGGCATTTCGCATTTGGTACAAATCTGCGGAAAGGAGCTTCCAAAATGGGCATCCAATTGATTTGGGCATTTTTATGCGGCGGCTTGCTGTGTGCAGTTGGACAGGTGCTGATTGATTACACCAAGCTGACACCTGCCCGCATTCTGACCGCTTATGTAACCGGCGGTGTTCTGCTGTCTGCCTTTGGCTGGTACCAAAAGTTGGTGGACTGGGCAGGTGCCGGCGCCAGCGTTCCGCTGACTGGATTCGGACACCTGCTGGCAAAGGGCGTTCGAAAGGCAGTTGACGAGGACGGCTTTCTCGGCATCTTTACCGGCGGGCTGACTGCGACTGCCGGCGGCATAACTGCTGCACTGGTATTTGGCTTGCTGGCGGCACTGATTTTCCGTCCAAAAGACAAATAACGACAATCGGAACTGGTATCCGATGCAGAATCCTGCATCGGATTGTACAAAAAGCACAATCAATCTATTTATTTTTCTCTTTTTTTATCATTTTATACAAACTTCAAAATAAGGGTTGACAAGTCCTTGATTTTGTAGTATACTGATTAAGTCGCAGGGCACACGAGAGATTGTGTGAGGCTGAATGTGGCGGCATAGCTCAGTTGGCTAGAGTACTCGGTTCATACCCGATTGGTCGCTGGTTCGAATCCTGCTGCCGCTACCATATGGCCCGTTGGTCAAGAGGTTAAGACACCGCCCTTTCACGGCGGAATCATGGGTTCGATTCCCGTACGGGTCACCAACACGAAAAACGGAAAATGATGATTGCATCATTTTCCGTTTTTTCTTTTTCCCTTCGCAATTTTTTATGCGTGCCGCTCAAACGTTTTGCATCACCCAAAAAGCCTGCTGTCCCATTCAAGGACAGCAGGCTTTTCCTGTTTGATGATTCTATTTTGATGATTCTATGAATCGAAAGGAAGATTATTCTGCGCTGTCTTCTTCCTCTTCCAGCAGCGGTTCCTCCGGAATGGAGCGCTCTGCTTCCAGTGTTGCCCGTTCTTCCGCAGCCTGTGCGGCTTCTTCCTCCGGCGTAAGCGCTTCGACTTCCTGCATTTCTGCACTGTCGTCGTGCTCTGCACGGGTAAAGGCTACTACCTTGTTGTCTGCTCCAGCCAGCCGCATGACACGCACGCCCTTTGCCGTCCGTCCCATCAGACGAATATCACTGCACCGTACCCGAATGACAATGCCATCCGTTGAGATGAAGATGATGTCGTCTTCCTCATCAACGACCTTAATGCCGCAGACAAAGCCACGCTCTGCATCCACCTTATAGTTGGTCAAACCGTAGCCGCCACGATTCTGAATGCGGTAATCTTCCAGCGCAGCACGCTTGCCGTAACCGTTTTCCGTTACAGTCAACAGGGTAGCGCCTTCCCGCTCTCTTGCCATGGAAACCACGCAGTCTCCCTCCCGAAGCTTGATGGCACGCACCCCATGGGCGCTTCTGGACATCGGACGTACATCGGTTTCCTGCATCCGCAGCGCCATACCATTCCGGGTTGCAACGAACAGACGTGCATTGCCGTCCGTCAGACGAACCCCTGCAATTTCATCGTCCTCGTCCAAACCAATGGCAATGAGTCCGTTCTTCCGCACGTTCTTATACGCAGAAAGGGCAGTCCGCTTGATCTTGCCGTTCTTGGTTACCATGATGACATATTTGCCGTCCTCAAAATCGGATACACGCAGCATTGCTGCAATCTTCTCACCATCACTCAGCGGCAGCAGGTTGACGATGTTATAGCCTCTGGAGGTCTTGGAACCTTCCGGAATCTCATAGCACTTCAGCCGGTACATAATGCCCTTGTTGCTGATGAAGAGAATGTGATCGTGCGAGGAGCTGATAAACATCTCGCTGACGAAATCCTCTTCCCGCTGCTTCATGCCGGAAACGCCTCTTCCGCCTCTGCGCTGGGTCTTATAGACATCCACCGGCATCCGCTTCATGTAGCCGTTGTTGGTATAGGTCACCACGCATTCCTCAACCGGAATGAGGTCTTCAATGTCCACTTCTCCGCTGACCGATTCAATCTGTGTCCGGCGGGGATCGCTGTACTTCCGGCGGATTTCTTCCAGATCTTGCAGGATAATGGCATAGATCCGCTGTTCGTCTGCCAGAATGTCAATGAATTCCGAAATCTTTTGCAGCAGGGCATACAATTCGTCAGAAACCTTTTGCCGTTCCATACCGGTCAGCTGTCCCAGACGCATCTGCACAATAGCTTCTGCCTGCTCTTCGGACAGTCCGATCTGGTGCTCCAGATGGTACTGTGCCACGTCATACTGCGCACGATCCAGCAAGGCAGACATATCCACTTCTGCAAACCGCTGGATCAAGCGCTGTTTGCCCTCTGGAATGGTCTTGCTGGCACGCAGAATGGCAATGACTTCATCAATATAGTCGATGGCAACTAAGAAGCCTTGCAGCAAATGTGCCCGCTTCTTTGCCTTATTCAGATCAAATTCTGTCCGTCTGCGAATGACTTCCACCTGGAACTGCAAATAGTACTCCAGCATCTGCTTCAGACTCAGCGTCTTTGGTTCGCCGTCTACCAGTGCCAGCATATTGACGCTGACAGTGCTTTGCAGCGACGTGTAGGAGAAGAGCTTGTTGCGGACGATTTCCGGATTGGCATCCTTTTTCAGTTCGATGACAACCCGCATGCCTTCTCGGCTGGATTCATCCTGAATGTGATAGATGCCGTCAATTCGCTTGTCCTTGACCAATTCGGCAATGTGCTCAATCATCCGTGCCTTGTTTACCATATATGGAATTTCGGTCACGATGATGGCGTCTCTGCCGTGCAGCTTCTCCAGTTCGGTCTTTCCACGCAGGGTAATTCTGGCACGTCCGGTGGCATATGCTGCCCGGATGCCGGCACGTCCCATGATAATACCGCCGGTCGGGAAGTCCGGGCCCTGAATCCGCTCCATCATTTCATCAAGCGTACAGTCCGGATTCTCAATCAGCAGGTGCAGACCGTCAATGACTTCGCCCAGATTGTGCGGCGGAATGTTTGTTGCCATACCAACGGCAATGCCCACGGAACCGTTGACCAGCAGGTTTGGATACCGGGACGGCAAAACCGCCGGTTCCTGCAAACGGTCGTCATAGTTGGAGACAAACGGAACGGTATCCTTATTGATGTCCGTCAGCATTTCGGTTGCAATTTTGGACATTCTGGCTTCGGTATAACGGTAAGCAGCCGGCGGGTCGCCGTCTACGGAACCAAAGTTACCCTGTCCGTCCACCAGCATGTACCGCATGGAGAAGGACTGCGCCAGACGAACCAACGCATCGTATACGGAAGCGTCACCATGCGGGTGATAGCTTCCGAGCACGGCACCGACAGTATCCGCACACTTGTGGTATGCTTTATCCGGTGTCAAGCCCTTTTCATACATGGTATATAAAATCCGGCGGTGTACCGGCTTCAAGCCGTCCCGTACATCCGGAAGCGCTCTTGCTACGATAACAGACATTGCATAGTCCAGGAAGGACTTCTGCATTTCGTTCCCAATTTCTACCGGAATGATTTTCTGATGGGTATTGCTAAAGTCAATTTCTTGCTTTTTCTTTTCATCCATTGTTGTAATTCCTCGCTTTATTTATTCCGAAAGCGGTTGAAAGACGACCACATTTTCCCGGAGTATGCTGTTTACTTGCTGGAGCTGCTCTGCCGAAAAGGCAGATTTCGAGATGATATAAATGCATTCTTTTTTGAAAAACAGCAGATAATAGGCTTGCTGTTCCGAAACGGTCAGCTCCCCATAGGGCAGCACCGAATTCGGCGGCAGCTCCTGTTCCTGTGCAGATGCTTCTGCTTCGTCCTCCTCAGGTGCTTCCTGCGGCGGCAGAATCGTCCGTATCACGAGATCATGCGCCCGGAAGGTAACCGTGTACCGATCCCGTTCCAGCTGTTTGGCGGCATTTAAGACGCTATTGCGCGCCTTCTTGGGATTGTACCAGAGTACAAACAGCAGCGCTGCACACAGCACAATCAAAACATAGGTCATACTGTTCACCGAACGCCCGTTGACGAAACGCCAGATTGCAACGCCCAGAAAGTCTGCCAGGCAGAACAGCACCAAGCCGACCCGAATCCAAAATCCCCGTCGGAGGAACTTCTTCTGAAATGCCCGATAACCTTCTGCCATCTGTTCAGCAGGCACGCCATACGGTGCGGATTCCGGCAGCAGAATCGTCTCCTGCTCCATTTGTTCGTTTTCCATCGCTTGACTCCCTTAAATGTCCAGGTTCTGGACGTATTTTGCATTGGTTTCGATAAAGTCCTTTCGAGGGCCGACCTTATCGCCCATGAGGATGGTAAAGATTTCGTCTGCCCGCTCGGCATCTTCCATATCCACCCGCAGCATGGAACGGGTTTCCGGGTTCATGGTGGTTTCCCAGAGCTGTTCGGAGCTCATTTCACCCAGACCTTTGTACCGTTGTACCCCGACTTTTGCCGTGCTGCCGTCTGCATCGGCAAACTCGGCAATGTAGCGGTCTCGTTCGGCTTCGTCAAAGGCATATTTGAACTTCTTGCCCTTGGAAACCTTGAACAGCGGCGGCTGTGCAATATAAATATTGCCATTTGCAATCAACGGCCGCATAAAGCGGAAGAAGAAGGTCAGCAGCAGCGTCCGGATATGGGAGCCGTCGACATCGGCATCCGCCATAATGATTACCTTGCCATACCGCAGCTTGGTAATGTCGAAATCCTCTCCAATGGAAGTGCCCAGCGCAGTGACCACCGGCATCAGCTTTTCGTTGCCGTATACCTTGTCAATCCGGGCCTTTTCGACGTTCAGCATTTTGCCCCAAAGCGGCAGAATTGCCTGATACTTCCGGTCTCTGCCCTCCTTGGCGGAACCGCCGGCAGAGTCTCCCTCGACGATATAGATTTCTGTATTTTCCGTTCCCTTTTCGGAACAGTCTGCCAGCTTGCCCGGCAGGGAAGCGCTTTCCATTGCAGACTTCCGGCGCGTCAGATCTCTTGCCTTTTTAGCTGCCTCTCGTGCCTTCTGCGCAGACAGGCTCTTATCAAATATTGCCCGGGCAACAACCGGATTTTCTTCCAGATAGTTCATCAGTTTTTCCATGACCATCTTTTCGACAAATGGCTTCACGGAAGGATTGCCCAGTCTGCCCTTGGTCTGCCCTTCGAATTCGCACTCGGTCAGCTTCACAGAGATGATGGCAGTCAGCCCCTCCCGGACATCGTCTCCGGTCAGTTTGGTGCCATCCTTGAGCAGATTCATCTTCTTGCCGTACTCATTGATGACCTTGGTCAGAGCATTTTTAAAGCCCACTTCATGAGAACCGCCGTCAATCGTGTGAATGTTGTTGGCAAACGAAAGAATCAGTTCATTGTAGCTGTCGTTGTACTGCATCGCAATTTCCGCAAAGGAATCGCCTTCCGTTCCGGAGATGTAAATGACATCATCAGACAGCGCTTCCAGTCCACGCTTGGCATGGATATGCTCTACAAACTGCCGGATTCCGCCTTCATAGTGCAGTACTTCCTGCAAAGGCTGTTCCGGATTCCGCTGATCGGAAAGAATGATCTTAATGCCGGCATTCAGGAACGCCTGCTCCCGCAGCCGCTTGAGCAATACGTCGTAGTCGTATTCTGTATGTTCAAAAATGGTGCCGTCTGCCTTAAAGCAAACCATGGTACCCGTTTCTGTGGTGTCACCGATGATTTTCAGCGGTTCCCGGTAATCGCCCCGTTCAAATCGCTGGAAGTAGACATGGCTGCCGTCTTTGACAGTCAGTTCCAGCCATTCCGACAAGGCATTGACAACGGAAGCGCCCACTCCGTGCAGACCGCCGGACACTTTATAGCCGCCGCCGCCGAATTTTCCGCCGGCATGCAAGATGGTGTAGACAACCGTTGCGGCAGAAATGCCTTCCTTCGGGTGAATGCCGACCGGAATACCACGGCCGTTGTCGGCAACCCGGATGACATCGCCGGGCAGAATATCCACGGTAATTTCGGAACAGAATCCGGCAAGCGCCTCGTCAATGGAGTTGTCCACAATTTCATAGACCAGATGATGCAGTCCCTTCGGGCCGGTCGAACCAATGTACATACCTGGCCGCTTCCGAACTGCCTCCAGTCCTTCCAGCACCTGAATCTGACTTTCATCATACTGCTGTGCCATTGGCTTTTGTTCTTCTGTCATAGTTCTATTTCCTCCTGTAGCGCCGTGCCGGTGAAGCAGATTCCACCACACGGGCATTTCTCTTTCCACAACATTTTCCACAATTTGTGGAAAGTTGAATTTCCTGTAGATTCGCTTAATCCGGACAAATTCTTCCGGCTTTCAACAAAATTTGCTGCCCTGCCCATTGTGGAATCAACGTTTCCACATGGCAGGTCGTCAGAAAGACCTGCATGTCTTTCACAATGGTATAGACCACCTGCTGCCGGTTCTGATCCAGCTCGCCCATGACATCGTCCAGCAGAATCAGCGGGGTCTGTTTCCACTTTCTGGCGTAGATCTGCGCATGTGCGAGCCGCAAGGTGAGCGCCAGACTTTTTTTCTGTCCCTGGGAACCAAATTCCCGGGCACTGACTCCATTGATCAGAATTTGCATCTCATCCCGGTGCACACCGCATGTGGTAAAGCCCAGTGCGCGGTCTTCCTCCCGGGCACGCACCAGCTTTTCATAATACTGCGCCGCCAACTGTTCTTCGGTACAATCGGAAAAGTCGGGATCCCGTCCAAATACATTGGCCTGATACCGCAGCGTCACCGCTTCCTGCTGGGCACTGATGGCACCATACAGCTCGGTACAAACCGCCGCCAGCTGCTGCAAATAGCGGCTGCGCTGCACGGTCAGATAGGCACCTGTCTTGGCAAGCTGCCGATCCCAGACGTCCAGATAGGCCTGCGCAGCAGATGCCGGAAGTGCCTGCTTGAGCACCGCATTGCGCTGCTGCAAAATCATCTGGTAGCGCCGCACTGCACCAACGGCACGCGGCGTGAGCTGCGAATAGCAGAGATCCACAAAATTGCGCCGCACTTCCGGCCCCTCGTTGATGAGCGCCAGATCTTCCGGCGTAAATGCCACACAGTGAAACAAGTCGAACAAGCTGCCCGTGCTGGTCACGGGAATGCCATTGAGCAGAAAGCGTTTTTCCTTGCCGGCAGACGGCTGCATGGTACAGGTAATGGTCTGTACCCGCCGTCCATCGTCAAATGCCGCCTGAATCTGCATAGGGCCACTGTCGGCAAAACAAAGATAATCCCGTTCCCGCGTGCCCCGAAAGCTGCGGCAGCCGCTTAAAATCCAGATGGCTTCCAGCAGATTGGTCTTTCCCTGGGCATTTTCGCCTACAATGACGTTATAATGGGCATCTGGATGCAGCGAAACATCCTTTAAATTTTTAAACCCGGATACCGTCAGTGCCGTTAGTCGCATCCTGCAACCAGCACCTCAAATCGATCCACGCGGATCCGGTCACCCGGACGAATTTTTTTGCCCCGCATAGTGCAGACTTCCCCGTTGACGGAGACGGCACCCTGCTGAATCAATTCCTTGGCAAATCCGCCGGTATCACAAAGCCCTGCAAATTTCAGCAGGGAATCCAGCTTAATATAGTCTGTCTGAATGGTTACAGAAAGCTGTTCCATGGTTGTTTCGTCCTTTCTGGTTCTTCCTGCTTACTGCTTCAACTGAATGGGCATCAGCAGGTAAATATAATGCTCACCCTCCATGGGAACCAATTTTGCCACATGGTTGCCGCCGGTGAGCTGAATCCGAATCTGATCTCCATCTGCGGCACGAGCAGCTTCCAGTAAAAATTTATTGTTGAATCCAATGACCACATCCGGCCCGGTGATCTGCGCCGGAATGGTATCGTTGATTTTTCCGATTCCGGTGGAACAGGTGACGTTCAGGCTGCCGCCGGAGAACACGCAGCGAATCGGCGCATTGTATTTGCCGCTGATCAGCAGGGAACAGCGCTCCAGACAGCGTGTCAGATCTTGTGTTTTGACAATGACTTCTGTCTCCGAAGCAGCCGGAATGCTGCTTTGATAGCGATAGAAGTCTCCTTCCAGCAGCCGAGAAAAGACGGTATAGCCGTCAAAGGTAAAGACAATGTGACTGCGGCTTGCAGTAATCAGGCACTGCTTTTCGGAATCCTCTTTCATCATGTTGGCAACCTCTGTCAAGGTGCGCTTGGGGACAACAAAGCGATAGGATTCGTTGCAGTTTACAGCTTCCTTCCGAATGGCAAGCCGGAAGCCATCAATGGCGACCATATGGAACTGCTGGTCTTGAATCTCAAACAGCTCCCCGGTAAAGACCGGCTTTGCCTCATTGGTAGAGGTGGCATAACTGGTCTGTGCGATCATGGACTTTAAAAGTGGCTGTGAGATGGACATACCGCCCGGCATCGCCAGATTGGGCAGCTGCGGATATTCTTCTGCGGACTGTGCAGAGATGTGAAATTCCGTTGCATCACAGTACATGCCGACAGAATTGTTTTCGGATACTTCAAATACAATGGTTTGTCCGGAGAAACGGCGTACCGATTCGCTGAGTAGTCGTGCATCTAAAATCCATTCTCCGGTATCCTCTGATTCCACGTCAATGGTGGTTTGAACCCCGAATTCCAGATCATAGCCGGTCAGCTCCAGGCAATCTCGATCCAGGCGAATTCGAATTCCTTCTAGTGCAGAAATGGTGGATCGCTGAGAAATGCCTTTTGCGACATGGTTGACTGCTTCATAGAGTGCTTGTTTTTCGCAGATAAATTTGATCATGGTGCAAATCCTCTTTCTGATGTGCCGGCGTTGCAGGATGCAAAACGGAGGCGTGTTTGATATTTTGTTTGCTTTTCATTCGCTTTTATAGATGGCATGTTTTCCACGGGTGGACAGTCAGATTTCTGCTTGCAGAAGAAAGATGAGAAGAAATAGAAATAAGAAAAAGTATAGTAGTAGTAGAGGATGTGAGTTTGTGGAAAAGCAGGTTTTTCCTTGCATGCTGGGACATTTCCCTTCCACAGGACGGATGCGGAAAAAATGTGGAAATGTGGAAATGCAAACAGCAATGGAAAAAGTGGAAATTTTGTGGAGTGGAAAACATACAAATGTGGAAAAAATCGTGGAAAATCCAAGTGCGCGCTTGGGAAAAGTGGAAATACGAAGTGGTCTGATTTGTGGAAGAAACAGACGCAGCTGGTTCGAGTGCAGGGAGATTCGCTGGAAGAATCCTCTCTTTTCTTTTCCACAGTGCTTTCCACAATGTGTTGAAAACAATGTGGAAAGCCGTTTAAAGGTTGTGAAAAACGTGCAAAATCGACATTATGCGTTGCTTTTATCGCAAATATTCTTAATGGTGTCATCCACCAGTTGTTTCAGTGTTTGATCGCGCTTCATGCCGGCTTCAATGTTGTTGATGGCATAAACGATCGTGGAGTGATCCCGTCCGCCAAATTCGGTTCCGATGGATTGCAGCGGCATCTTGGTGATCTCCCGTACCACGTAGATGGCTACTTTTCGTGCCGTTGAAATCTGCGCCGAACGCTTGCTGCTGCGGATTTCTTCCGGCGTAACGCCGTAGACATCGGCGACTTCCATGATAATCTTCTCTACGGTGATGGGAATGGGCTGGTCATTGGTCTGAATGTCCTTAATGACACTCTGCGCCATGGAAATAGAAGGCTGTGAGCCAGCTAGGTGCTTGAGCGCCTTCAGCTTCTTGATGGCACCTTCCAGCTGCCGGATGTTGGTCTTTAAACGATTGGCAATGAATTCTGCCACGTCATCCGGAATGTACAGATCCAGCAGTTCGGCTTTCCGGCGAATGATGGCAATACGGGTTTCAAAGTCCGGGATGTCAATATCTGCAATTAATCCCCATTCAAATCGGTTGCGAATGCGATCCTCCAGTGTTTTCAGTTCCTTGGGCGGCTTATCAGAGGTGATGACAATCTGCTTGTCCTCTGCATGCAACTTGTTGAAGGTATGGAAGAATTCCTCCTGCATCTGTTCTTTGCCGCTGAAAAACTGAATGTCGTCGATGAGCAGGACGTCTGCCGAACGATACTTTTCGTGGAATGCGGACATATTGTGGGAGGTAATGCCATTGATGAGGTCATTTCCGAACCCTTCACTGGTGACATAAATAATCTTATAATCCGGGTGGTTTTTGTGCACCTCATTGGCAATGGCGTGCATCAGGTGGGTTTTGCCCAAGCCGGATGGGCCGTAGATAAACAGCGGGTTATATGTTTTGCCGGGCTCTTTGGCAACTGCGGTGCAGGCAGCATGCGCAAATTCATTGGAGCGGCCGACGATGAAGGTACTGAATGTATAGTCGTAGTTGGCGCCTTCGAAGGTGCGTTCCAGCTGTTCATGGCGGCGTGCCAGTTCATCAAAGTCATTGACAGGAGCGGTACGGTTGGAATTTCGTGCCAGCAGTTCGTCTTCGACATTGATAATCAGATTGACATCAAATCCGAGGATGTTGCGGAATGCTTCTTTTAAGAGTGCCTCATAGTTATTGAGAATCACGGAGCGCTGAAAGTCAGACTGTACAGTGAAAACAGCATCGGTTCCACTCAAAGCAATGGGTTCCATGGCATTGATCCAAAGATTGATCGCGACTTCTGGAATATCGCCTTCTTCCAGGCAATATTGTTTTACACGCGCAAAGACTTCTTGAAAAGAATTCATAAGCGGGGGTCCTTTCTATGTTGAAATTCTCTACTGCAACGGGAAGCTGCATGTTTTCCACAATGCGCAGCAGCTATAATATAATAGTGTACCACAGATTGTGGAAAAAATCAAGAGGGTTTGTTGAAAAAACCACGTTCATTTGTGGAAAGTATTTTGGACAGAAAAAATAGGAAGAAACAAGTCTTTTGGAACGAAAAGAGAAAGTTTCAACAGCTGCGGAAGCCGCTGTACCAAGCAGCTTCCACACACTTTCCCCAATTGCATCGTGGAAAAGCAGACAGAGAACGAATAACGATAGCCAATCGCTTTCCTGCCTACAAAAAGTGATTCTGCCAAATTTGCCGCAGGATTGCTGGCTGTGGAAAACAGGCTTGTGTATTCCAAAAATGATTTTCCACAGATTTTGCGTGGGAATTTTGTGGAATCTGCGGCTCGGTTTTGAAATTTCAAGATTTTCAAAAAAAAGCTTGACAGATTCTTCTTTGTAGGTTATAATAGGGTATAAACGGATTTTTGTGGGCAAATTCTGCATAAATCCCGTCTGTCTGCTTCTGTCAGGCAGATTCCGTTTCAGAGACCATGGCGAGAGGAGGAAATACTTGTGAAAAGAACATATCAGCCGAAGAAGCTGCATAGAAAAAAAGAGCACGGCTTCAGAAAGAGAATGGCTACCAGCAATGGAAGAAAGGTTTTAGCTCGTAGAAGAGCAAAGGGCAGAGCAAGACTTTCCCACTAACGAGTCAGACCACAAAATCTTTTGTGGTCTTTTATTTTATGTGAATACGCTCATAGGCCCGTCCTGGAAGAAGAGGTGCGATGCGGATGCAGAACACAGTGATTTTAAATCAAAATAAAGCGTTTGTTTCGTTGTATCAGCACGGAAAAGCGATTGTTTCTCCCTATGTGGTGATTTATGTCCGAAAGAATCGGCGTACCTATAACCGATTTGGTGTCACCGCCGGGAAAAAAGTCGGCAATGCCGTTGCGCGTAATCGTGCCAAACGCATTATTCGGCAGGCGTACCGTGAAAATGTGGACAAGCTTCCGGTTGGAATGGATCTCGTCATTGTGGCAAGAGCTGCAATTGGCGGCATCTCTTCCACCCAGCTTAGCAGCTACCTCGGTTCTGCTGGACGGAAGCGGATCGAAGCTGCCCTACAGGCAGGTGAAAAAAAGTGAAACAGGTTTTGCTGCTGCTGATTCGGTTTTACCGGAAATGCATTTCTCCGCTGTTTCCGCCGGTTTGTCGGTATTATCCGACCTGTTCTACGTATGCAATGGAGGCAATTATGCGTTTTGGTGCCTGGAAAGGTACCTATTTGGCCGTTCGGCGGCTGCTGCATTGCCATCCCTGGTCACCCGGCGGCGTGGATTATGTGCCAGACCAATTCCCATCGGTTCGCCCCAAGCGCCCTAGAAAATTCGGAAAGTATTAGTGTGCGTTTTTTTGTCTGCACACACTCTTAGGGTATCCTCACATCCCCGTTTTGCGGGGAGCTGGCGGTCTGCTTGCAAAAGGCGGACTGCAATCAAACGCTTTTTATCTGCCTCGAATTGCAGGAAGCTTCGAGACAGAAACGCAGAAGAAGGGATGTACGACCAATATGATGTTTCTGTACGATTTGTGTGGGAAGCCGTTCGGCTGGATCATGCGTCTGATTTATGAAGTTGTCAACAACTATGGCGTAGCAATTTTGATCTTTACCATCATTACCAAGCTGATTCTGTTCCCCATTTCTTATAAGCAGCAAGCCAATTCCGCAAAAATGCAGCGGCTGAATCCAAAGCTCGAAAAATTGCGGAAAAAGTATAAAGATAATCCGCAAAAGCTTCAGGAGGAGCAGGCAAAGCTCTATCAGGAAGAAAACATCAACCCGATGGCTTCCTGTTTGCCGATGTTCCTGCAATTCTTCCTGTTGTTTGGTATTTTGGACGTTGTCTATAAACCGATGACGTACATTTTGAAGCTGAAAAACAGCGGCGTGGTGGAATCTGGTAAGCAGGTAATGGAAGCGCTGAATATAAAGACTTCCGGAACAGACTTGCGGGAAGAGCTGAATATTTTAAATACCTTCCATCAGAATCCAGATGCGTTCCAAGGAAAAGAAGGCTTTACGGATCAGGTAGTCAGCCAGCTGAATGAATTCTATAATAATTTTCAGATCTTTGGCGTAAACTTGGGTTCTGTGCCGCAGCTGCATCCCGATGTTTGGAATGCATCTGCTGTTGTACTGTTCCTGATTCCGTTTTTGTCTGGTGTCCTACAGCTGATTATGACCATTTATACCCAGTGGATCAATAAAAAACGCAATCCGAGTATGGCAAACATGGGCTGTATGAACATTATGCTGTACGTAATGCCGATTTTCTCGGTTGTATTTGCGTTCCAGGTTCCGGCTGGTGTTGGTTTTTACTGGGCGTGCTCTTCGTTCTTCTCTTTGATCCAGACCATTGGTCTGAACCGGTACTTTACACCGGAGCGTATTGAGAAGATCATGGCAAAAGAAGAGAAAAAACTGGCAAAAAAATATGCAAGCGGAAAGAAAAACTTCATGACCCGCATGATGGAAGCGCAGTCCGAAGCCATGAAGCAGCGGGAAGATTACGCAGAAAAATCCAAGGACATGTCTCGTTCCGAGCTTTCTGAACACAATCGGAATACATTGCGGGAAGCAAGAAAGCGAATGGCAGAAAAATACGGCGATGACTATGAGGACAAAGACTGATAGGTATTGCTGACAGAAAGGATGAGCAATCATGACTGAAATTTTTACGGCCAAACGAGTAGAAGATGCCAAGAAGATGGCAGTAGAACATTTTGGCGTTTCAGAAGACCAGATTGTGTTTCGAATCCTGGAGGAACCAAAGAAGGGATTCCTGGGATTTGGCAAAAAAGGCGAAGCAAAAATAGAGGCAATTTATGAGCCGCCGGTTGCTGCTGCCGCAGAAGCAGAAAAGGCAGAACCGGCTGCACCGAACAAGCAGCCGATCGAATCGGTTGCAGCGCCGCAGAAACCGGCAGTTCCGGAACCAGTTGTTGCTCCGGAAAAACCAGCCGAAGTACCGCAGCAGGAGACAGTCTCCGCAGCATCGCAGGCAGAAGAGCCGGAGCGGAAACTGCTGACAGATGAGGAACTGGAGCCGAACATCAAGAAGGCAAAGGAGTATGTCCTTTCCATTTATCGGGAAATGGGTGTACCGATTACCATTACCACATACCAGCAGGAAAACGGAATCCTGATGGATTTGAGCAGCGAAAGCAAGAGCGGTACCATCATTGGCAGACGGGGAGAGACACTGGATTCCATTCAGTATCTGGCTTCTGTGATTGCCAATAAGGGGCTGGAGGAATACTCCCGTTTGACGTTGGACAGCAGCGGATACCGGGCAAAACGACGTAAGACGCTGGAACAGCTGGCAGAAAAGATTGCCAAGAATGTGCTGCGAAGCGGACGTTCCACCACCTTGGAGCCGATGAATCCGTACGAACGGCGGATTATCCATTCCAAGATTGCAGAGATTGAGGGGGTTTCTTCCCGGAGCGTGGGAGAAGATCCCTATCGGCGTGTTGTGATTTCTTCTGTAAACGGAAAGCGAGAGAGAAGAAACGGCAGCTATCATGGTTCCAAGGGCGGCAGAAAGCCATACCGGGATCAGAAAAAGCCGGAAGATTTTAAGCCAAGCAGTCTGGATTCATTCAAGACAAGCTTTGAAAAGGATTATAAGAAACCCAAGCCGGAGGACGATATTCACGCAGGTCTGTACGGAAAGATTGAACTGTAACAAGCAAACACAGGGCTGTTCCATTGCGAGCAGCCCTGTTTTCATCTGGCAAAAAGCTTTTCGATCAATTCTATTTTATTGGGTACAGTGTGTTTTTTTATTTATGAGGAGGTTCTCTATGTCAACCATTGCAGCAATTGCAACGCCGCAGGCGGCCGGAGGAATTGCCGTCATTCGTATTTCCGGGCCGGATGCATTCTGCATTGCAGATCGTGTGTTTCAGGGTGCTGGCGGCAAGCAGGCGGCTTCTATGCCGGGTTATACTTGTTGTTACGGCTCCATTCATCAGAAGGATGCTTCTTTACTGGATCATGGCATCCTGACGGTCTTTCGGGCACCACATAGCTATACCGGAGAAGATGTGGCAGAGCTTTCCTGTCATGGCGGCATTTATGTGACCCAGCAAGTATTGGCTGCCGTTTTAGAAGCCGGCGCACAGCCGGCAGAGGCAGGAGAATTCACCAAGCGGGCATTTCTAAATGGAAAGGTATCGCTGACACAGGCAGAAGCAGTCATGGATTTGATTGGTGCTTCCGGGCAGCGGGAACTGCAATTTGCGCAGTCGGTACAGGATGGTGCGTTGTTCCGGCGAGTACGGCGCATCACGGATGATCTGGTGCATGTGCTGGGCGATCTGGCGGCATGGGCAGACTATCCGGAGGAGGATTTACCGGAAGTGCAGCCGGATCATCTGGAGGCTGGCATACAGCATATTTTAGAGGAATTGCAGGCAACGTTGGATACCTATTCTTACGGAAAAATTTTGCGGGAAGGTGTTTCTGCCGTGATTGTCGGGAAGCCAAATGTTGGAAAATCTACCCTGTTCAACTTACTTTCCGGTTGTCAGCGGAGCATTGTAACAGAGATTGCCGGAACGACACGGGACATGGTAGAAGAACGGATTCGGCTGGGCAACGTGACACTGCGGCTGATTGATACGGCAGGGCTTCGGGAGACAGAAGATGTGATTGAGCAAATTGGTGTCTCCATTGCCCGGGAGCAGGTACAGCAGGCAGATTTGATTCTGGCAGTGTTTGATGCCACACGTGCTCTGGATGCAGAAGATCTCGCTATGATGGAGCAGATACAGGGCAGAACGGTACTGGCAATTGTCAACAAAACGGATGGCGTACCGGTATTGAATACGGAGAAACTGGAGCAGACATTTGACCAAGTGCTGTATCTATCTGCTAAGGAGGGAACCGGTCTGGAGTCATTGCGGCAGGCAGTTGAGACGTTGTTTTATACCGGTTCAGTAACCCCGGAGATGGGAATTGTAGCCAATGAGCGGCAAAGAGGTTGTCTGCTGACAGCACGGGAACAGGTTTTGCAAGCGTTGGAAGCGCTGCATGCAGGAGAGTTTCTGGATGGCATTACTGTGTTGTTGGACGAAGCAGCGCAGGCATTGCTGACGCTGACCGGAGAACGTGTCTCAGAAGCAGTAGTCAATGATGTATTTGCAAGATTTTGTGTTGGAAAATAAATTGTAATTTCAATCAATTCAAAATGCATTTATATGAATGAGAAATAAATTTGTTGAATTTAAAAGCGGAAAAAGCAAGGAAGAGCAGATACAAAAGCTTTTTGGTGCAGCAATTTCTCGAACATGCTGCCGTAGAGTATGAGACGAGTAGTCTCATCTTTTTGCGGAGCAAAAAGAAAAACAAGCAGTTACATACATAAGAGAGAAAAAGAAAAGCAAGAAAACAAAAAAGCATTTTGCGTATTTTCAAGAAACGAAACAGAATAGATTGCTAAAATTTTAGCGTGATTGTTCCCATAATGTGGTACCTAATCACGCAAAATGCGGAAGCAAGGCAAACAGCGCAGCGTTTTTGCCGGTCTGTTTTCAGTCACTCGCAGTTAGAATGGATTGATTTCCAAATACAAACTATTACAAATGAAAAGTGATTCGATGAAATGTCCGGCAACATATTCGAGAAATTGCTGCATCAAAAAGCTTTTGTATTTGGATGCTTTGATTTGTATGCTGCGTGCTTTTTGGATGAAATAAAATATTGATGAAAATTGTTCCACGTGAAACAATGGGAGGAATGGAACATGTATTATATGGGTCATTATGAGGTCGCCGTAATCGGCGCCGGACATGCCGGAGTAGAAGCTGCCTTGGCTGCTGCACGGCTGGGATGCAAAACCGCTTTATTTACCATTTCTTTGGATCAAATTGCCAATATGCCCTGTAATCCGTCTATCGGCGGAACAGCAAAAGGACACCTGGTTCGAGAAATAGATGCGCTTGGCGGTGAAATGGGAAAGGCAGCAGATGCCTGTTTCCTGCAAAGTCGTATGCTGAACCGTGGAAAGGGACCAGCAGTTTATAGTTTGCGGGTGCAGGCAGACCGGGTGCAGTATCATAATTATATGAAACAAGTCTGTGAGAAGCAGGAAAACCTGGAGATCAAGCAGGCAGAAGTGGCAGAGATTCAGCTAGATGATGCCGGACAAGTTGCCGGAATTGTCACTACATTGGGGGCACAGTATGCGGTAAAAGCCGTAGTGGTTGCCACTGGAACCTATTTGAATGGTGTGATTCATGTAGGAGATGCACACTATGAAAGCGGCCCGGATGCAGCGTTGCCCAGCCGTTCGCTGACAAAAAGTCTACAGGCTGCCGGATTGCGGCTGCGTCGTTTCAAGACCGGAACGCCCTGCCGGGTGCATCGCAGAAGCATTGATTTTTCTGCGATGGAACGGCAGGAAGGAGATGCGGAAATTGTGCCGTTTTCCTTTTCCACCAATCCGGAAGGGCTGCGCAATCAGGTCAGCTGCTATATTTCCTATACCAATGCAGAAACACACCGCATCATTCGGGAGAATTTGCATCGGTCTCCGCTGTTCTCCGGTCAAATTGAGGGAATCGGCCCACGGTATTGTCCTTCGATTGAGACAAAAATTGTTCGATTTGCCGATAAGCCACGCCATCAGCTGTTCGTGGAGCCAATGGGATTGCAGACAGAAGAATATTACCTGCAAGGCATGTCCTCCTCTCTGCCGGAAGATGTACAGCTTGCGTTTCTGCGCACCATTCCCGGTTTGGAGCATGTGGAAATTATGCGGCCTGCTTATGCCATTGAGTATGACTGTGTCGATCCGACGCAGCTGCGTGCAACGCTGGAATGCAAAACCGTTCCGGGGCTCTATGGAGCCGGGCAGTTTAACGGCAGTTCCGGTTATGAGGAAGCCGGTGCACAGGGATTGGTTGCGGGAATCAATGCTGCACTGAAAATTTTAGGACGGCCGCCGATGATTTTGGATCGAGCCAGCTCCTATATTGGAACCTTGGTAGATGACCTGGTAACGAAGGGTTGTGAGGATCCCTATCGGATGATGACCAGCCGAAGCGAATACCGCTTGATTTTGCGGCAGGATAACGCAGATGCCCGCTTAATGCCAATTGGAAGGGAAATTGGTCTGCTGCCAGAGGCTCGCTATCAGCAGATGCTGGAAAAGTACCAGAAGGTTGCACAGGAAAAGAAACGGGTGGAAAAAACCAACCTGGCACCGTCTCCGGAATTGAATGCGTTCCTAGAAGCCCATCAAACAGCACCACTGCATACAGGCTGTAAGGTAGCCGACCTGATTCGGCGGCCGCAGCTGGGATATGCCATGCTGGCACCGTATGATGCACAGCGCCCGGCGCTTTCCAATGTCATTGGAGAGCAGGTCGAAATTCAAATCAAGTATGAAGGATATATTGAAAAGCAAATGGCGCAGATTGAACGGATGCGCAAGTTAGAGGAAAAGAAGCTGCCGGAGGACATCGACTATACCACCATTCGGGGATTGCGGCTGGAAGCAGCAGAGAAGCTCAATGCGCATCGTCCTGCCAACTTGGGACAGGCAAGCCGGATTTCCGGCGTCTCTCCGGCGGATGTATCCGTTTTGATGGTATGGGAAACCCAACAACAGCAGGAACAGGGAGGAATTGCAAAATGACCATGGAGCAGGCACAGGCTTTGTTTGCAGCACATGGCTGCTCTTTGACAGAGCAGCAGTATGCGCAGCTTTGTCGGTATGAAACGGAACTCGTGCAGTATAATGAGAAGGTCAATCTGACCGCTATCACAGAATCAGATGCCATTTGGCATAAGCATTTTTTGGACAGTGCGGTTATTCTAGCACAGGTTGAACTGCCGCAGGGTGCTGCTTTACTGGATGTGGGAACCGGAGCCGGATTTCCCGGTATGGTGCTGGCTGTGATGCGACCGGATTTGCAGGTTACGCTGTTGGATAGCCTGCAAAAACGTGTGGTTTTCCTAGAACAGCTGGCGGAGGCGTTGGAGCTTCCGCGGGTACACTGCATCCATGGCCGTGCAGAGGATCTCGGACATCGTCCGGAGCTGCGGGAACAGTTTGATGTGGTATGTGCCCGTGCAGTCGCAGCACTTCCAATGCTGTGTGAATACTGCCTGCCATTCGTCAAGCAGGGGGGGACTTTCTGGGCATTGAAAGGCCCCGGAGAAGCAGCAGAAGACAGTGCACACGCCGTAGAAGTACTGGGCGGTGCCATGCAGACGGTACTGGCGTATCATCCGGAAGATGTCGGGGAACGGCAGTTGATCGGTATTCAAAAAGTATCGCAAACTTCGCCGCAATATCCCAGAAAGCCCCATCGAATGAAGCAGAAACCGCTCTAAATCAATGGTATTATCAAGAAAAATCCGTTTTTCCTGCAAAAGAAAACGGATTTTTTTTGTGGTTTTTATTTCCTACATCTGTTATAATAAAGAAGCGGAAAGACGTGCAGCAGTGCAGTACTTGGCAGAAAAAAGAAACGCAGAACAGGCAGAACAATTGCTTCTCAAAGACAGAATTCAGCATTGGTAAAAAAGCTTTTTGATGCAGCAATTTTTATCGCCAAGTGCAGCTGCTTGCAGCGGAATTGGACAAAACAGGATGACAGACAGAATGGAAAGGAATTACTATGGCAGGCATTTTTACATTCACCAAAGAAAAACCCATCAACAAAATTGTAGAGGTCGATGTACGGGAGATTGTGCCCAATCCCCATCAGCCCCGGACAGAGTTTGACTATGCAGACATCCAATCCCTTGCGGACAGCATTGCGCAAAATGGAATTTTGCAGCCGCTGACGGTGCGCCGGGGAGAAAGCAACTACGAACTCATTGCCGGAGAACGGCGGCTTCGGGCAGCCAAGTTGGCAGGATTAACCGTTGTGCCCTGCATTGTGATGGATATTAGTTCCCGGAACTCTGCCATCATGGCATTGGTCGAGAACATTCAGCGGCAGGATTTGAACTTCTTTGATGAAGCCAGTGCCATTGAGCGTTTGATTTCCTATTATGGAATGACACAGGAAGATGCAGCAGCAAAGCTGGGAAAAGCCCAGAGTACCATTGCCAATAAACTCCGCCTGCTGCGATTGACCGCAGAGGAACGGGAAATCATTATGAAGTATAATTTGACCGAGCGGCATGCACGGGCTTTGCTGCGGCTCAGTGCACCGCAGGAGCGGCTTGCTGTGTTGGAAAAGGTGGTCAAGAACAACTTGAATGTGGAAAAAACCGAGCAGGCAGTAGAAGAACGAATTGGTGTGAAAAAGAATCGGGAAAGCTACCGGAAAAGAAGCAAGGTATTTCAGAATGTTCGGATCTTTGTCAACACCATTCATAAGGCTGTGGAAACTATGCAAGCGGCGGGAATTCCGGCAGATGCGCAAAAGATTCAACGGGAAGATTATGTGGAATATCGGGTTCGGATTCCCATGAATCAGAAGGAAGAGCAGATGGCGCAGTCCATACAAAACAGAATGTGAAAATTGTGTGATAAAAAAGTGAAAACTAAACAAAAATTAGCACTTTCCTCTTGACAGTGCTAATTTTTGGTGCTATACTAATTACAGAAGCAAGGAACAGAGGATCTGGAACCGGAAAAGGGTTCCGAGCAAATGCTTCTGCGATGCTTGCTTTTCCAATATAAGAATTGAAAAAATGGAAGGAGAAATGACATATGTTTATGCCGAGTATTTTTGGAAGAACTGCAATGGATGACTTTTTTGACAATGCGTTTTCTGGTTACCAGACAAGTGGCTTGATGAAGACCGATATCAAAGAAACGGATACCGCGTACGAATTGGCCATTGATTTACCAGGTGTAAAGAAAGAAGATGTCAAAGCCGAATTGAAGGATGGTTATCTGAACATCGGTGTTTCTTCCAGTAAGAGCAACGATGAGAAAGATGAGAAGGGCAACTATATCCGTCGGGAGCGTTATACCGGTTCGTATAGCAGAAGCTTCTATGTTGGAGATGGCGTTACACAGGATGAAGTCAAAGCAAAATTTGACAATGGCGTTCTGAAGCTGACGGTTCCGAAGAAAGAAGCAGCACCGGAAGTAGAAACCAACAAATACATTGCAATTGAAGGTTGATCTTTTATTTCCTCCAAAAAGAAAAGAGCGGATTCGCAAAAAGAGCGAATCCGCTCTTTTTGTTTTACAACAATTGTTTCACGTGAAACAATTTTAAAAAGCATCTGAATCTGTGTTTTGGCGTGGTGTCTCGTTTTTTTCGGCGTTATGACTTGTTATTGTGCGTCTTGTCTCTTTTGAAAAATCTAAAAATGCGCCTTTACAATCCGGGCAGATTGTGCTATAATAGGAACGTACATATTGTCGTTTTTGATCTTGAAAGGAGTTGGATAGCATGGGCGTTGTATATGCCATCGCAAACCAAAAAGGCGGCGTTGGAAAATCTACGACCGTTGTGAATTTGGGGGCATATTTTGGTTCTAGGGGAAAGTCTGTGCTATGCGTGGATATTGATCCGCAGGGCAATACCACAACCGGTTTTGGTGTGAAGAAAAAAACACTGCGGTACTCCGCTTACGATGTAATTTCCGGAAAGGTGAAGATTCAGGATGCCATTTTGCGGACAGAATTTGAAAATGTTAGTCTGCTTCCGGCGAAAAATGATCTTGCCGGCGGGGAAATTGAATTGATTCAAGAGGAAAATCGAACCAGCCGTTTGAAAATGCAGCTGCTGACTTGTAAGTTGGATTATGATTATATTTTGATTGACTGTCCGCCTGCACTGGGTTTACTGACTTTGAACGGACTTACAGCAGCGGACAAGCTGATTGTTCCGATGCTGGCAGAATTCTATGCCATGGAAGGCCTTTCGCAGCTGACCAGTACGATTAAAATTGTACGAAACAATTTCAATCCCAGCTTGGAGATTGCCGGCATTTTGTTTGTTATGTTCGATCAGCGATTGAACCTTTCCAAGCAGGTTGAGGAGGAAGTAGAAAAATTCTTCCCCGGAAAGGTGTTCCAAACCAAAATTCCACGGAATGTGCGTCTTTCAGAAGCACCCAGCCATGGAAAGCCGGTCATGTATTATGATCCGAGTTCAAAGGGAGCAGAAGCGTATGCAATGTTGGGCATGGAACTGCTCGGCGAAACGCCGGAACCCAAGAAAGAAAAGAAACGGCTGTTATTTGGAAGACGAAAATAAAAACCTGTAGATAGATTGGAGCGTGAAACTATGGCGAAGGGTGGACTGGGCAGCGGCTTTGATTTTCTGTATGATGAAAATGCAGCCGATGTGCAAGTGAAAAAAACGCTGCGCCTGTCCGACATGGAACCCAATCGGCAGCAGCCGAGAAAGGCGTTTGCAGAAGAAGCCATTGCAGCGCTTGCGGATTCCATTCGACAGTATGGCATGCTACAGCCAATTCTGGTACGACCTTATCAGGGAACCTACCAAATTGTTGCCGGAGAGCGGCGCTGGCGTGCAGCAAGAATGCTGGGACTGGATGAAGTTCCGGTTATCATCAAAGAAATTTCCGATGGAGAGGCAATGGAAATTGCCCTGATCGAAAATTTACAGCGGGAAAACTTGACCCCGATGGAAGAAGCCAATGGATACCGGCAGCTGATGGAACAGTACGGTATGACCCAGGAAGCAGTTGCCAAAACAGTGGGACGTTCCCGCAGTGCTGTTGCAAATGCCTTGCGGCTTTTGCAGTTGCCGGAAGAAATTCAAATGCTCTTGGAAAGCGGTGCCATTTCTGCCGGACATGGAAAGGCTTTGCTGGCAATTGCCAATCCGGAAAAGCAGCTGGAAGCAGCAAAACGTGCTGCCAATGGAACACTAACGGTGCGTGCCATTGAGAAAATGGCGGTTTCTCCAGATGTGGAGCCGCCGGCAGATTCAGCAGATCAAAAGATCGACAGCTACTTCAAGGAAATGGAATTGAGCTTGCAGGAGCGCATGGGACGACGGGTTTCCGTCCAGTACGGCAAGAAAAAAGGTGCTCTGGTGCTGGAGTTCTACGATAAGGATGACCTTGCAGCATTGGCACGAAGATTAACAGAATAAAATTGTTTCACGTGAAACAATGAAAAAGGAGTTTCATACAATGATTGATATCAAATGGTTCCGGACTGAACCGGAGTTGGTAAAAGAAAACTTGAAGAAAAAGTTCCAGGACGAAAAGCTGCCGCTGGTCGATGAAATTGTTGCCATGGATCAGCAGTACCGGGAAACCAAGGTACAGTGCGATACGCTGCGTGGGCAGAGAAAGACGCTCAGCAAGCAAATTGGCGGCCTCATGGGACAGGGCAAAAAGGAAGAAGCCGAAGCTGTAAAAGCACAGGTTGCTGCAATTGGCACAGAGCTGGAAGAAAAGCAGCAGCTGGAAACAGAGCTGGAAGGCAAGATTCGGGAAGCCATGATGAAGATTCCAAACTTCATTGATCCATCTGTACCGATTGGCAGAAACGACAGCGAAAATGTAGAAGTAGAACGCTTTGGAGAACCGGTTGTTCCCGATTTCCCGATTCCGTATCATGTTGATATTATGGAGAAGCTGCATGGTATTGATCTGGATGCTGCAAGAAAGACCAGCGGCAATGGCTTCTATTATCTGTGCGGAGATATTGCACGGCTGCACTCCTCCATTTTGGCATATGCAAGAGATTTCATGATCAACAAAGGGTTCACCTATTATATCCCACCGTTCATGATTCGCAGCAATGTTGTAAATGGCGTTATGAGCTTTTCCGAAATGGAAGATATGATGTATAAGATTGAAGGGGAAGACCTGTACCTGATTGGCACCAGTGAGCACTCCATGATTGGAAAGTTTATTGATACCATTCTGCCGGAAGCAGAGTTGCCGAAGACTTTGACCAGTTATTCTCCGTGCTTCCGGAAGGAAGTCGGTGCACACGGCATTGAAGAACGTGGTGTTTATCGGATTCACCAATTCGAAAAGCAGGAAATGATCGTTGTCTGCAAGCCGGAAGACAGCATGGACTGGTTCCGCAAGATGTACAGCTATACAGTAGAATTCTTCCGGACTCTGGATATTCCGGTTCGTACCTTGGAATGCTGCTCAGGTGATCTGGCTGATCTGAAGGTGAAGAGCATTGATGTAGAAGCTTGGTCTCCGAGACAGAAGAAGTACTTTGAAGTGGGCAGCTGCTCCAATCTGGGCGATGCACAGGCAAGACGGCTGGGCATTCGAGTAAAGGCAGAAGACGGTTCTAAGTACTTTGCACATACCCTGAATAATACGGTTGTTGCACCGCCGAGAATGTTGATTGCATTCCTGGAAAACAACCTGAATGAAGATGGCAGCATTCGGATTCCGGAAGCGTTGCAGCGGTATATGTTTACCGATACCATTCGATAAATTTGAAAAAACAAAATAGGTTTTCCACAATTGCCAATTGAAAAATCAATGGAAATTGCGCGCATTTTCAACCGGCTGTGGAAAACTTCTTAAAATTGTGGAAAGTAAAAAGGAACGGGCTGAAGCAGTCCGTTCCTTTGTGCATTCTGTCAAATTTCCATTCCAACCAGCTTATTTTTCATCACAGAGAAAGAAAAAACCTCGTGCGGAACCGCTTACAAAAAGACAGTTCTTCACGAGATTTTTTGTTTTATGCTGTTAGCTGAAAAAAGGAAATCCGTTCTAACGGAACGGTTCCTGGGGCAAATTAGCAAAAGTGCTGCATTGTTTGCAATTCGCTATAACGTTAGGAGGAAACAAGCCCATTTGCCTTCTTCGGATTCTACTTGAATTTTGATTTTGTGTTTGTCCGCAATTCGCTTGGCAATGGATAAGCCCAGTCCATATCCGCCTGTTGCACGGGCACGGGAATGATCGCTTCGATAAAACCGCAGGAAAATTTTCTCCTTCTCATCCGGTCGGATGCCAATTCCCGTGTTGTAAATTTTTAACAGCTTCTTGTCCTTGTTCTTCTGAAGCGTGATGCGAACAGTGCCTTTTTCTTCACTGTATTTAAAGGCATTGTCCAGGAAGATGCCAACCATCTGACGGATTTCCTCTGCATTGCCTCGATAGGTCAATCCATCCTCTACCTCAATCTCCAGTTTTTTCCTGCTTTCAAACGCTTGACTTTCAAAGGGGAGCGCCGTGTTTTCCACCAGTTTGCTCAAGTCAAATTCCACTTGATCCTGTGCATCAGCAGGACGTTCCAGTTTCGTCAGCCGCATCATATCGGTAATCAGAATTCGCATACGCTCTGCCTGATCCTGAATGTAAGAGAGCCATTTGTTCTCTCCAATTTCATCGTGTAGGATGTCCGCATTGGTGGTGATGATGGTCAGCGGTGTTTTCAATTCATGCCCGGCATCGGAAATGAACTGCCGCTGCTGCTCAAAGGCAATCTCAATGGGACGCACAGCACGCTTGGAAAGTCGATTGGTTAGGTAAATGATTAACATCACCATGCACAAACCAATGCCAATGCTGAACCACAGCAGTTTGGTTAAAAGCTGTAAATCTGAGGTGCGATCGGAAAAGACAATCAGTGTGCCGTTGGTGCGGATTTTGCGGTAATATTGATAGGAGCCAATGTAGCCGCTGTTGGAGGATTCCTTTTGAACAGCTTCTAACAAGACTTGTGCCTCTGTTTCATTGCATTGTTCGGGATCCGATACGGAAAGGAAGGTACCGTCAGCATTTAGATAGATGGTAAAATCATTGAGCACATCAATGGGACGTTTATGGTCTCGTTCAAAGAATTTATCGTTTGTTTCAGAGGGGGGAGCGGGCTCTTCTTTTTTGTCATCGTTGGGCGGTGCAGGGGGATCGGCTGGTTCCTGCGGATTCTTTTGTGCCTGCTCAAAAGGCGGTTTTGCTTCCGGGAGTCCGTAGCTGCTGCTTTCTGCAATTTGCTGAAGCAGTGTATCGGTTTGCTGATAACTGACAAATCGTGTCAGCAGGTTGACCCCAATCAGCGGAATCAGCAGCACCAGGATAAGCATCAAAATGGTAATGCGGTTAAACTGCCGCCGGAGCTTTCGAATCATTGCGGTGCCTCCAGAGAATAGCCAATGCTGCGGGCTGTTTTAATCTGCACCGCAGAAGAAATGGCAGACAGCTTCTTTCGCAGGAAGGAAATATAGACTTCAATGTTGTTGTATTCCACATCCTTTTCAAAGCCCCAGATTTTTTCAATGATGCGCTCCTTTGGAATAATTTGTCTGGGATTGGCAATGAGCATCTCCATGATCTGATATTCTTTGAGGCTGAGTTTGATGGAGTTGCTGTCCGTGCTCAAGGCATAGCTGCGCATGTTCAGCTTTAGATCGTGGAACTGGTAACAGTCCGGAATGACGTCACCTGTGCGGCGGGTGAGCGCACGGATGCGTGCTAGCAATTCTCCGGTAGAGAAGGGTTTGGTCAGGTAATCATCTGCGCCGCAGTCCAGTCCGCTGATGATGTCTTCTACTTCTGATTTAGCAGTCAGCAGCATAACAGGCGTAGAAAATCCGGCGGTACGAAGCTTTCGCAGCACTTGAATGCCATCCATGCGTGGCAGCATGATATCCAGCACGATACAATCATACAATCCGGTCTTGGCATATTCCAGTCCGTCCTCTCCATCGTAGACGGCATCCACACTGTATTTGTTTCGCTTTAAAATTTCCGACAATGCATCTGCCAGCGGAATTTCATCTTCTACAAGAAGTAGTTTCATATCCAGGATCCTTTCTTTTGCGAGGGGGTAAAAATTTTTTCATTCTGAAAAATCGAAATCGTGCAAGGAAGGCACCACAAGTATAAGCGTTTTTGTGCGGCATTCCAAGGGCACAATTTGAATTGTAACTTATTATAGCAAAGAAACCTGAAAGAAGTCTTAAAGAATTGTAAAGAGGCATTGGGCGTTCAAAAAAATGTGAAAAATACTTGCAAAAGATGGGAAAATATAGTATAATAAGACTACAAAAAGAATCATGCGGCGGAAAAAAATTGATGGAATCGCCGAATGCAACGGGAAGTGCATCTGCATTTCCAGAGAAAGTGAGGAATTCTTATGGCATTTTTTGAAGACTTGGGGAAAAAACTTTCTGGCGTAGGACAGTCCGCTGTTCAGAAAACACAGAATGCAACTGATTCCATTCGTTTAAATAATCAGATCAACGAAGAGGAACGCAAAATAAATGCAGCCTATTTGAATATTGGAAAGCGCTATGTGGAACTCCACGGAAGCAAGATGGAACCGGAGTTTGCCGCTTGGATTCAGGAGATCGAAGGCTGTCAGCAGCGTATCAATGAATGTCGGGTACAGGTTCGCCGGAATAAAGGCTTGACAGTATGTACCAATTGCGGAGCTGAAATTCCGGAAATGTCTCCGTTCTGCAAGCTTTGCGGGGCAAAGAATGTTGTTGCAGAACAGCTGGCAGCACAGCGTGCTGCTGAAGAAGAAGCAAAGCGTCAGGCAGAAGCAGAACGGCAGGCAGCGCAGGCTGCACAGGCTCGTGCTTGGGCAGAACAGCAGGCAGCAGCTGCCGCAGCCAATCGTTGTACCAAATGTGGGCATCCGTTGAATCCAGGTACCGCATTCTGCACCAATTGCGGTGCGCCGGTAGCCGCTCCGGCTGCTGCTATCGCTCCAACTCCAGCTCCGGCTGCTCCAACACCGGCAGCAGCACCAGCCGCAGAAGCAATCTGTAAGAAGTGCGGAAAGCCGTTGGCAACAGGTGCTGCATTCTGCACCAACTGCGGAACCAAAGTAGAATAAGAAAGCATTGGATTGAGAAAAAGCAGATGCGCCACATACTGGAACAAGCAGTATGTGGCGCAATGTTTCGTATTTGGGAGCATCAGAAAAGGAGCGTAAAACGAGTATGGGACGATCTGGGTCACAGCGGTCATTCAAATGGGGGAGACTGGTTGCCGTAGTGGGTGCAGCCATCCTGCTTTTCGCATGGGCATCCTCTGCTTATCAGAAACGAAAGGAAGATGGAAAACCAGCCATCAAACAATTCGCTACCAGCTATTTGACCGCAATTGCAAACGGAGATGTGGATACCTTTCAAACATTGCTTCCGGCTCCGTACTGGGATGCAGTAGAGAAGCAGTACCTTTTGAGCAAGGAAGATATTCAAAACACAATCCGTACCGATGTGCAAAGTGCTTCCCGTGGAATTATGCAATCTGTGGGGGATACACCTTCTTGTGTGATTGAGATTCAGAGCACAGAGAAGCTGAGCAAAGGAGACTTTAAAAGTCTATGTAGTGCCATTCCTTATTTTACGGAAAAGCCGGATGAGATCTGGCGTGCTGCTGTGCAGTACATCTATACGGGTGCATCCGGCAGTACTGCTGAGCAGGATTTGATTTTGGATTTGGTTTGCTATCAGCAGCAGTGGTATGTACTGAATACGGCAGTAGATGTTGAGAATGCGCTGCACCGCACGCATTCCAATTCCACCACTGGTTCCTAAAATGAAAAAAAAACAGCGGTACAGACGCTTTTTCCAAACAAAAAGTCTCGTGAAAGGACCCGAGTTCCACGGATCCGCGCACGAGACTTTTTTGATTGGGATGAAGTGTTTGTATTTGTTTTTGTTTAGATGGCGGCAATGTGCATGGCATCACAAATGGTGCTGTCCTTTTCAATCAGGCAGTCCTTCATGCCACGGAAAAACGGCAGGCTGATGCCGTTCTTTTCGGTCAGCTCGCATTCCAGGTAGTTACAGCCATATTCCTTTGCAAGACTGCTTAATGCATGGTTGAAGGTTTTCCGCTGCGGATGGTCAACTAAAACCGGAACCAGGAACAGTTGGGTTTCCGGCAGCTGGGTGTGCAGTTCATACAGCAGCCACTTGTATTGATCCATAATTTCCTGGATGGAAAGCCCTATGGTTTCCAGTTCGGTTTCTCCCAGTTGCAGCAGCAGACGGGAAGGCTTTAACGGAACAATGCAGGTCTTTGCAAATGGAACAGCTTCCTTGATGGTGATGGCTTCTACACTTCGGTTATATACTTTTGTGCTGATCTCATAATCTTGCAGCAGTTCGCCGATTGCCAAATGTGCTGCGGTAGAGGCACCTAAAATTGCAACTTTATTTCTCTGTGCATATTGATTGAGTGCGGTATACTCTTTTGTCGCTTCTTGAATGGTTGACATGGTTCATTCCTCCGTTCGTGTCTATGCGAGCACTCCCTGCTGCCGGATGGCGCTCATGCAGCAGCAGTGCCAGCAGATCTGGAAACCAATCGTTCGGTTCCATGAACCTATTATACGCTTGACAAAATAGATTGTCCAATATATAATGGTAAAGCATTTAATAGGTCTTGACTTATTGATTTTTGGTAAATTTTGTTATTTTATCGGCAAATTTGCAGACATTTGATACCATTTTTTGATGAAATTGTATCAGGATCGAGTGCTTTGCACTGGAAGCAGGAAAAATTGTAGGATTTCTCCAAATAGCAGGAACCATTGGGAAAGGGGCATTCATGGAACTTTTACAATTACAGTATTTTTATGAAGTTGCCAAACGGCAGCATATGACAAAGGCGGCGGAGCAGCTGCATATCTCACAGCCATCGCTGACCCAGTCGATTCATCGGTTGGAACGGGAATTAAATGTGCCGCTGTTTCGTTCCAGCGGACGGAACATTGTGCTGACAGAATATGGAACCTATTTAAAGAATCGCCTGGAGCCAATTTTACAGGCACTCGCACAGCTTCCCGAAGAGCTGGAGGAGATGGCACAGATCAGTCAGAATCACATTTGCGTCAATGTTCTGGCGGCATCCGAATTGGTGACACGGGCATTGATTGCCTATAAAAAAGCCAATCCGGAGATTAATTTTCGGATTGTACAGAATAAGGAAACAGAACATTCGGACATCACCATTTTTACCCGTCCGTTTTATCAGCTGAATGCACGGGAGAAGCAAAACACTTATATTTTCACGGAGAAAATTTTCATGGCAGTGCCGAAGACTTCTCCATATGCCAAGTATACGGAATGTGAACTGCATGCATTTGCCGATGATGAATTCATCAGTCTGGCAGGTTCCCGGAACCTGCGGAATATCTGTGACCGATTCTGTATGCATGCCGGCTTTGCACCGAAGATCATTTTTGAGAGTGACAGTCCCAGCACCGTAAAGGATTTGATTGCAGAAGGGATGGGGATTGGATTTTGGCCGCAGTACACCTGGGGGCCGGTGAATCATTCTGATATTGTGCTGGTTCCATTGACAGCACCGATTTGCCAGCGTGATATTATCATTACGTATCATGAGCAAAAGCGAGACAATGAGGAAGTACGCAAGTACTACGAATTTTTAACGGAGTACTTTGAAAATCTGCGCAGAAAAAAGCATCCGGAATCCAAAAAAATTACAATGGTTTAGAACTTCTGAACGTCGAAGCATGTTATCGAATTGTCCGCTCCAATTTTGATTTCTAATCTTGACAAAATCCGATATTTATTGTATAATAAATGAAAACAAACCTATGAAATTAGGGAGAAAGGGCGTAAAAATTATGAATTGTAAAAATTGTGGAGCACCTGTTCCAGACGGAACTGGATTTTGCAGCAACTGTGGGGCAAAAGTAGAGGTGGCGCAGCAGCCAGCAGCGCAACAACCAGTACAACAGCCCAATCCGCAGCAGCCAATCCCGCCGCAGCAGGGACAGCAACAGCCATTCCAGCAGGCACAGGCAGTACCAAATCAGGCATTCTACCAGGGTCAGGCACAGCCGTTCCCACAGCCAAATGGCATGCCGGAACAGCCTCCTAAGAAGAAAAAGACCGGTTTGATCATTCTGATCATTGTACTGGTTGTTTTGATTGTCGGCGGTGCAGTAGTTGGTACCATCTTCCTCTTAAAGAACAAGGATAAGGACGACAAGGACAAAACAAAGGGCGATTCCGCAGAGTCCACTGTATCTGCATATTATGATGCCATTTTAAATGGAGACGTAGATGCAATGATGAGCCTGGTTCCGGATAATTACCTGGACTACATGATAGAAACCTATGATATTGATGAGGATGCTGTTAAGGACGAACTCCAGACTTTGATGGAAGACGAACTGGCAGACTGGGAAGATGATTACGGTGCAAACATTGAGCTGACCGTAAAATGCAACGATGAAGAAGTTGCGGAACAGAGTGAGATCGATGATCTGAACGATGAATTAGAAGAAAGCGGCTGGGACTTTACCATTACAGAAGGTTATACATACAGCGTAGATGTAACATTCAATGGGGATGATGATGAATACACCGAAACCTATGATGATGTTGCAGTACTGAAAGTAGACGGCAAATGGTTTAACTCCGATGCGATGTCTATGATTACCGATGCAGCTACCGAAGCTTATTACAACAGTTAAGTAAAAGCATATTGTGCTATGGGAAAAAGCCCGGAACAGTTACTTGTTCCGGGCTTTTTTGTAGCGTGGTTCTGGCTTTGCAAAGGAAAGCTAATAGCTAATGATTCTATCCAACAACAGAATTTATAAATCTGATTGCTTCCAGGCTGTACCATCTTCCGTCAATCCATATTGCGTAGTAGGCGCTTGTTAGAAGCTGTTTCTCATCCTCTTCTTTGATTTTGATACAATATTGTCAAGAAAAGCCACCGAAGAAACGAGTTTGTTTTTTTCGGTGGCTTTCCGTATCTTACAAAAAGAAATTATTCGACCATAGCAGATAGAACCCCCATTGCATCGAGACTATACCATTTTCCGTCAATCTTTAGTGCTGTCTGGATACTGCTAATAGTATCGGAATCATCGTCGCCTTTGTACGTGACTGTTACTTCGTATTTGTAGCCTGCTTCAATTGTTACCAAATCATTTTTATTATTCATATCATCGATGTCACTTTTAGGCATTGCATTGGCATGATCTAATGTAATCTCTATTTCTATGTTGTTGCCATAGGAGTCTTTCCAATCATCTAAGTTATCGTTTAAACCATCCTGAACAGCTTTTTTTAAGCTGTTGTTGTCTAGATCATCTTTTTCCATGAGATCATCCTGATACGCTTTTGGAACAAGGCTTAACATCAAATCTGCATCACATTGTTCTGCGGCATCGTAAAGTTTTGTTACCGCTTCTTCTGGATTTTCCACTCCATTGTTTGCTGCATCTTTTTTGTCTCGATTCAACAGGAACATTGCACCAACTGCACCAGCTGCAAGCAGAACAACCAATACAAGAATCAGTATAATCAGTCCGGTTTTTTTCTTCTTTTTCTTTGGTACAGGAGGCTGCGGATTCACTTGCTGGAAGAATTGGCTTTGCGGTACTTGTTGGTTTGCCATTGGATTTTGCGGTACTTGTTGGTTTGCCATTGGATTTTGCGGAGCTTGCTGGTTTGCCATTGAACTTTGTGGTACAGTAGGTTGCTGCACTACGGGCGATACACTGGTTCCGCAGTAGTTACAAAATCTTGAGTCATCTGGGATAGGGGATCCACATTTTTTACAATACATTGCGTTTCATCCTTTCCTTGGCTTTGGTACGATAGAGTCGGAAAAAGCCACCGAAGAAACAATTTTGTTTTCTCGGTGGCTTTGCGTGATTTACAAAGAAAACTTAGCTAGCAGAAGCAGCAGCGTATGTTACAGTTGCAATTGCATCAGAGCTGTACCATTTTCCGCCGATCTTTACTGCGTAGCTGGTTGTTTTACCGGAATCGTCATCATCGTCACCCTTGATCTTGACTTTGATTTCGTATTCGTAGCCCTTCTTCACCTTCAACTTGATATCCTCATCATCAAAGGTTTCGTTCATGTCCTTGATGTCGCCCTTGCTGACTTTATCCTTATCCTTGAATTCAACCTTTACCTTGATTCCATCGCCGTAATCATCTTCCCAGCTATCCAGATTGTCATCCAAGTAATCCTTTACTGCTTCTTTCAGTTCCTTTTTGCTGAGGTCATATTCATCCATCAGATATTTCTGATACTTCTTCGGAACCAGGTTCAGCATCTGGCTGGCGCTTGCTTTCTGCTCTGCCTTATAGAAATCCTTGATGCAATCCTTCGGGCTGCGAGAGAAAAGCAGGGATGCCAGCAGAACAACAACGATAACAGCAGCGACAATCGCTGCAATCATGCCAACCTTCTTGTTCTTGTTTTCAGCACCATCAGCAGCACCTACCGGAGGAACTGCAAAGCCTGCGCCAGTCGGCGGAATCGGTGCACCGTTTGGTGCCTGTGCACCCATAGCCGGATTCGGGTTCGGTGCTGGATTTGGTGTTGGATTCGGATTGGAAGCGGCACCCTGCGGCGGGACAGCAGCTGCAACCGGTTCTACCTTTTGTCCGCACTTTTCGCAGAACACTGCATTTTCTGGAAGGGGTGCACCACATTTCTTACAATTCATAACTCACATTCTCCTTTTTTCATGTGTTCTCCAGAGCGTTGGAGAGCCGTTAAAGTTTCTCCTATCATTTTACCGTATTCTTTTTATTTTGTCAATATATGTTTTCCATTTCTATGTAAATTTTTGGATAATTGATGCAGTCTGCATGAAGATTGGTATTTTTTCAAGTTGTCCATATGTATAATCTTCCGTTTTTCTCAAACAATAGCATTACGCATGCAGCTCAAACAGGAGCGGCAAATGAAAAAGTTTGGAGGATCCGATCGATGAAAGCGACTGGAATTGTAAGAAGAATTGACGATCTGGGACGTGTTGTCATCCCAAAAGAAATTCGGCGCACCATGCGCATCCGGGAAGGCGATCCCTTAGAAATTTATACGAGCAACGAAGGGGAGGTAATCTTTAAGAAGTATTCCCCAATTGGAGAACTCAGTGAGAGCGCCGCACAGGTGGCAGATATCATGCACCGTTTGGCAGGCTGTCCGGTTGCCGTGTTTGATCGAGATCATGTGGTTTCCGTATCCGGTGCCGCCAAGAAAGAATGGAATGCCCGCCGGGTATCGCCGGAGCTGGAAGAGCTGATGGAAAACCGGAAGCAGTATTTTTCAGAAAATGGAACCGATTCCCTCATGCCGGCAGAGGGCGTGGAAAAGGGTGCCATGGCATGCCTGCCGATTATTGCCGCAGGGGACGTTACCGGAGCAGTTGCCTTTCTGGATAACGGGGAAGGCAGTGCCATCAACGACAGTCAGAAAAGCTTGATTTTAGCTGCCTCGCAGTTTTTGGGCCGGCAGCTGGAAAGCTGAATGGGATTGTTTACCGAGAAAAATCCGTCTGTTTTTGGGCGGATTTTTTTGCGGAAAGCCTGTTCTCCTACGGCGTACAGACGTATTTACTAAATATACATACAAATTGCACAAAAATTTGGTGCTTCTCACAGTTGATTTTTTTTGCCAGATGGAATATACTAAAATAAGATGTCTAATCTGAAGGAAAATTGATGAGGCGTATGCCGCAAAAGGATGCTGTATGCGCATAGAAAGGGTTCAAGAATCGTATGAAAGTTGTAAAATTTGGCGGAAGCAGCTTGGCTGACGCAACACAAATCAAGAAGGCAGCTGCCATCATTCAGGCAGAAGACGCACGGCGGTATGTCGTTCCCTCTGCACCGGGAAAGCGCTTCCGGGAAGATATTAAGGTAACCGATATGTTGTATGCCTGCTATGAGCTGGCAGAAAAGGGAGAGCCGTTTGCAGAAACCTTTGCACAAATTCGTGCACGGTTTGAGGAAATTATTTCCGGACTGGGACTGACGCTTTCCTTGGACAATGAATTTGCAGTGATTGAGGAAAACTTTAAAAAGCGTGCCGGCAGCGACTATGCAGCAAGCCGTGGAGAATACCTCAATGGCAAGGTACTGTCGGCTTATTTGAACTACCCATTTGTCGATGCGGCAGAAGTAATTTTCTTCGGCGAAGACGGCAATCTTGATCAGGAAAAGACCATGACAGCATTGCGGGTTCGTTTGGAAACCATGGAGCATGCCGTTGTACCGGGCTTCTATGGATGCGGAGCCGATGGCTATGTCAAGACGTTCTCCAGAGGTGGAAGCGACGTAACCGGTTCGCTGGTTGCCGGTGCGGTGAAGGCAGAAATTTATGAAAACTGGACGGATGTATCCGGGTTCCTGGTTGCAGATCCTCGTATTGTCGAACATCCTGCCGGTATTCGTACCATTACCTATACCGAACTGCGGGAGCTTTCCTACATGGGCGCATCGGTTCTGCATGAAGCCGCTATTTTCCCGGTTCGTTCTGCTGGCATTCCGATCAACATTCGTAATACCAACGCACCGGAAGAGCCAGGTACTATGATCGTTCCGGACAGCAATGAGGAATCTTTCAGTGCCTACACCATTACCGGTATTGCAGGCAAGAAGAATTTCACCTCCATCAACATTCATAAAGACATGATGAATAGTCAGATTGGTTTCTGCCGAGACGTATTGGATGTTTTGGCAAGCAATGATGTTTGTTTGGAACATATGCCGTCCAGCATCGATTCCATGACCGTGATTGTGGAAAGTGCGCAGGTAGCCGGAAAGCTGGATCGTGTTTTGACGCAGCTGAATAAGCGAGTTGCACCGGATAAGATGGAAGTGGAGGAGCATATTGCATTGGTTGCCGTTGTTGGCCGTGGCATGTTCCGAACCAGAGGGGTTGCAGCAAGAATTTTTGCAGCGTTGGCACATGCTAGAATCAATGTTAAGATGATTGACCAGGGCTCCAGTGAGTTGAATGTCATCGTCGGTGTCAATGAAAGCGATTTTGAACAGGCAATTCGCTGCATCTATGATATGTTTGTCAATTCTGTTGAAGAATAAATCCAAGGAACAGTTGGTTTTCCACAATTGAATCTTCTAAAAAAGTTTTCCACGGTTCGTTTAGAATTTGTGGAAAACTTTTTTTGCATGCAGCACCCAGTTGTGGAAACAAGAGATGGGACAGCAAACCAGCAAGTTGGTGTAGCCACTTTCAACAGGTGCAAAAACAATGCAGCGGACAAGTACGGTTTAGAAAGAAATTAGTTTTCCACACTGTGGAAAACCAATTTGAAGGGCACAACGGTTTTCCACCGTTTTTTGTGGACAGGCTAATAGCAGAATTGTAAACATTCCACGGATTGTATTGACAAATTGTGCAAAATGTTACATAATAAAAAGGATTCATGCAATCCATGCTGCGGATCAAAGGATGGTTCGCAGGTACCGCACACAGCCAGTTTGCTTGCGCTGCGTGCAGAAAGGAAGCGAAAGAAACGATGAAATGTAACAATTGCGGTGCATCGATGGAAGAAGATGCAGTTCGTTGCCCAGCTTGCGGCAGTCCGGTGGATGCAGCATCTGCCTCCGAAACGGAACCTGCTCCGCAGCCGGCAAAGTCTGCGGAACCGTCCGATGCATTTTCTTCTTTTTCCATGCCGTATCTCTCTGCGGAGGCAACGGTAAAAACATCCGTCCAGGCAGAGACGGCAATGGAAGACCCGCAGCAGTTGGCACAGCAGGCTGCTGTTCGTCGAAATAAATGGATTCGCCGTGGTGTCGCCCTGGGAATTGTTGTTGTGCTGCTTGTCAGCATCATTCTGTATGTGGTGTTCTTCGGCGGCTATAAAAAGCCCTTGTACCAGTATGTAAAGGGAATGGACAAGCAGCGTGGTTCCTCCTATACAGCAATTGTTCCCAATGCTTACTTAGAGTATCTGGAAGACACCTACGATATGAACCGCCGGGAAGTCAAGGAAATGATGGGGAATTATTTTACTGCTTCCATGGAAAAGAGCAAGGAAACATACGGCAGCAATGTAACCATTTCTTACGATGTGCTGGGTACAACAGAAATTACAGACAGTCAAACACTTGCTGACTATGAAGATCAGCTCAAGGAAAGCTACAATGTAGATCTTTCCATCTCCAAAGCAGTCAGCGTGCGGACAAAACTGGTTTATGCAGGGGATACCCAGAGCGAGTATTATACAGAGTCGCTGGTGTTCCTGAAGTCCGGCATGAAATGGTATAGCTTGGATGCTATGAAAGATATGGATTATGTCGCACAGTATAACGGCTATGGATTGTGGTAAAGGGAGGAGATACAAACGATGAAACATGCAGAGAAACGGCGGCTTGGAATTGGACTGATCGTAGCAGCTGTGGTTTTGCTTGCCTTTTTGACCATCCTGCTGGTGCGGGAAAAGCATCAGGAAAAGGAAGCTGGCGATTCCAGTGTATATGGTACCCTGCTCAGTGAATATTATGATGCGGTATTCTCGGAAAATGGAGAGGCGATGCAGAAGCTGATTGCACCGGAAGCCTATTGGACGTACGTGCAGGAACAGTACAATGAAACCAAAGAAGATGAAATTGCTGCCTATAATCAGACCGCAGCAAGCCTGGTAGAATATTGGAGAGGGCTGTATGGCTCCAATGTACAGGTTACATTTTCTGTCAACAGCCTGGAGCAGCAGTCCGATGCCGCAGTTGCAGAGTTAAATACGTCTCTGAAAGAAACTGGATGCGTGGTAGAACAGGCTGTGGTACTGACCGTTACGCAAAAGCTCAGCGGAAGTGCAGGAGAGGCAGAAACCATGATTCAGCCGACCATGATTCAGGTGGAAGGAAACTGGTATCTGATTGACCCTGCGATTGATACAACGAGTGGAAGCAGCAGTTCTTCTACTTCCAATTAAGCATGAAAATCCTCAGCGTTTGCAGACCAATGTGCTGTGCAAACGCTGGGGATTCATTTGACAACAATCCTTTTTTTATGGTATACTAGAGCGTATTCACATAAAATCCTTGTCATGTGAAAGGATACCTGCGGATTTTTGCCTTGTTTGCGTGAAAAGTTTGCTCGAAAATCCGCACGGATTTCTTGTGAAGAAGCGTTCTGAAAAAAGGAGGAACTCCGATGAAAAATACTTATACCATTGTTTGGAAATCTGTATGTTTATGGGCAGCTGCCATTTTTGCAGCTGGTATGTGTGTCGATTTGCTGCATGTGCTGTTGACCGATCAATATGCAGCGTATAAAGAATATTGGGCGCTGGCAGCCGGAAGCGGCCTGCTGGCTTTGTTTCCACTCATTGCCTGGAAATTGGAATCGCATGTCGGGTGGATGTTGTTGATTCCCACTGGTTTGGTGACCGTAATCGAGTGTTTTTTTGCACCGAAGGCCATTATTTCGTGGATTAATTTTGGATTGTTTTGTATTTTGCTGCTGTTTCTTGCCGCCAGAATGCGGGAAGGAACTGCATTGTTTTGGAAAGTTCTTACCGTTTTCGTGGTGTTGTTTGGGCTTTCGGTGATTATTCTGCCGATGTGGCAGCGGATTCATGATTGGAATGTTGCAGGTCGGCTTTCCTATGAAGGTGCCAATCGATTTGTAATACGGTATTTTATGCGTGCCATTTGTCAGAGAGGCTTGTTTCTTTGCAGCATGGGCAGTTTGATTTTGGGCATGCGTCCGGTTCGAAAAATCAATGAATGGGAAGATGAGCAGGATCAATTTGACCGCATTTGGGAATAACAAACAATCCTGTAACAGACTGGTGAAAGAGCAGCGCTGCTTTTACCGGTTGCTTTTGTCTGGCTTCTGCCGTGTGCCTTGACAAATGCCAAAAAATTGCATATAATAAGAATGGATCAATTCAATAGGAAAAAAACCAGCAGTTAGAGTACCGCTTGCAGCAAGCTGTTCAGAGAGCATCGGGTCGGTGAAACGATGCCAGCAACAAACGGGAAGTGCAGCTGCTAGGGCGCTCTTCTGCGCCCGGTTGACGTGGGGAACCTGCCTGCTGCTCGCAGCAAAGCAGCTGTATCTGCGTTCGGTTGCGCACCGTTATCGGCGCTGCCTTTTGAAAAGGCGCTTGAGTGAAAATGAGAGTGGAACCGTGGTATTGGAAATATCGCCTCTCGTCTGACCGGAATCGGTTTGGCGGGAGGCTTTTTTATGGGAAAAAGGTGGTGAAATGTTGTTTCGACAACTAAAAGAAGACATCGCTGTGGTCAAGGAAAAAGACCCGGCAGCACGAAGCAGTTTTGAGATTGCATTGACCTATTCCGGTTTGCATGCTGTTCGGAGTTACCGCATTGCGCATTGGTTTTATCAGCATCAGTTTTATACCATTGCCAGAATCATTTCGCAGCGTTCCCGGCATAAAACCGGCATTGAGATTCATCCGGGTGCGCAGATCGGGAAAGGGCTGTTCATCGATCATGGAATGGGTGTTGTAATCGGAGAAACAACGGTAATCGGAGAGAATTGTTTGCTTTATCAAGGCGTTACCCTCGGCGGAACCGGAAAAGATAAAGGAAAACGGCACCCGACACTGGGCAATAATGTCATGGTCGGTGCCGGTGCAAAGGTGCTCGGCCCGATTACCATCGGCAACAATGTAAAAATTGCTGCCAATGCAGTCGTTTTGCAGCCGATTCCGGATAATTGTACAGCAGTCGGGGTACCGGCTCGTATCGCACGCCGGGACGGTGTAAAGGTCGAGCAGGATCTGGATCAGGTGCACTATCGGGATTTGAACATGGAAGATATCTGTGCTTTGCGCAAACGTCTGGCAGACGTGCAGAAAGAAATTGACGGAATTTGCAGGCAGCGTGGAGATTAAGCTTGCCGCAGCAATCGGGTCAGGAGGCCAGTCAATTGGTCTCCTGCATCCACCAAAAGGAGGATCATAATGCAAATTTATAATACGCTAAATCGAAAGAAAGAAGAATTGATTCCGATGGAGCCGAATCATGTGCGGATTTACGCCTGCGGCCCAACGGTATATAACTACATTCATATCGGAAATGCCCGTCCGATCTGTTCCTTTGATGTCCTGCGCCGGTATTTGCAGTATCGGGGCTATCAGGTCACTTATGTGCAGAATTTTACGGATGTGGACGATAAAATCATTCGCCGTGCCAATGAAGATGGCGTACCGGCTTCTGAAATCTCAGAACGGTATATTGCGGAATACAAAAAGGATGCACACGGTCTGAACGTAATGGATGCGGATGTGCACCCCAAGGTAACAGAGAGCATGGACTTGATCTTAAATCTGGTCAAGAAGTTGGTGGATTCCGGACATGCCTATGAGAAAAACGGAGACGTTTACTTCCGAACCAGTTCTTTTGCTTCCTACGGCAAGCTGTCTGGACAGCCGATTGAAGAATTGCAGGCAGGTGCCCGGATTGATGTCAACGACGGCAAGGAAGATCCGCTGGACTTTGCGGTTTGGAAGGCTGCAAAGCCCGGGGAACCCTATTGGGAATCTCCGTGGGGCAAGGGCCGTCCGGGCTGGCACATTGAATGCTCTGCTATGGCATGCCATTATCTGGGAGAAACTTTTGATCTGCACTGCGGCGGACAGGACTTGATTTTCCCACACCATGAAAATGAAATTGCGCAGAGCGAAGCTGCTACCGGCAAAGAATTTGCGCATTACTGGATGCACAACGGCTATATCAACATTGATAACAAAAAGATGTCCAAATCCCTGGGCAACTTCTTCACCGTGCGGGAAGTGGCAGAACAGTATGGCTATGAGGTTATTCGGTATATGATGGTGCAGGCGCACTACAGAAGCCCGATCAACTACTGCAAGGAACTCCTCGATGCCTGCAAGGCTTCTCTGGAACGGCTGTATGCCTGCCGGGAGACTTTGGATCATGCCATTGAAGTGGCAAAATCTGGTGCCATTGTACCGGAGGCCGCAGCACTGTTTGAACAGCGGCGGCAGCAGTTTATCACTGCCATGGATGATGACCTCAACACAGCAGACGGCATGACCGCTGTCTTTGAATTGGTACGGGATTTGAACCGGATGAGTGCAGATGCTGCGACACCGAAGGAACAGCTCCAGGCTGGTGCAGCGCTGATGGATGAACTGACGGGCGTACTGGGCATTCTGTACAATCGCAAGAAACAGGAAGCCATTCCGGCAGACGTACAGGAATTGGTGGAACAGCGTGCTGCCGCCCGGAAGGCAAAGGATTTTGCAAAGGCCGATCAGCTGCGGGATGCAATTGCAGCACTGGGCTATCAGATTCAGGAAACCCGGCAGGGCACAAAGCTGACCAAGCTTGCAGAATAAGAAAGGACGGCGGCAATGGCGAAACGATGGAATCGTACAGTGGTAAAGCGTGTTTTGGTGATTTTGGCGCTGACCACGCTGATCAGTGCGGGGATGTTTTCCTGTTCGCTGTATATGCAGGAAAAGGCAAAAGAATATGTGGATATGAGCGATGCGAAAATGATCCAGATTGATCCGGTGCAGCCGGGCGATCCCATCGCCATTGTGCATACCACAATGGGGGATATCACAGCAGAATTGTATCCAGAGCAGGCACCAAAATATGTGGAACAGTTCACCAAACTGGCACAGGAAGGATATTATGACAATACCTATGTGTACCAGATTCAAAAAGGAGTTTATTTTGATGCCGGCAGTTCCGATGCCGTTGGTTCTCTAAAGGATACGAATTATGAAAAGGTACCGAAGGAGTCCAGCTCCAGCCTGTGGCCGCTGCGGGGGGCATTCTGTGCACCAACGACTTCCTCGGACACCAGCTTATGGAAGCGAATCAACGGAACGGTGCAGCAATACTGCGGAACCCGGTTCCTGGTCTGCAATACCGTTGTTTTCGATGGATCCATGAAGAAAGATTTAGAGGATATCTCCGACAATGCCAAGATGGTAACCGATGCCTTTTTGCAGTATGGCGGCATTCCGAACTATTCGCAGCAGATGACTGTTTTTGCACAGGCATTCGGCGAGGAGAGCTTTGCGGTAATCGATGCCATTACAGAAGCAGAAACGCAGAAGAAAAACAGCGCTTCCTATACGCCGCCTGTGGAGGACATTCTGATTACGGGAATTGAAATTACGACCTATGAGGGGCCGGAACTGAAGCAGCCGATTCCGGATGCACCGGAATCTGTGATGCAGCAGACTGAATCCACAGAATCTAGCAGCACTGCTACAAAATAAAAAGAATGCCTGTTCCAATCTTGGAACAGGCATTTTTTAGTTCATATTGTTTTCGCCGCCACGGGCAAACAGGCGTAGGACTTCTAAACGGAGCGCATGATGTTCCGGTTTGGATAAGTCGGGATCCTGCCGGAGCAGTTCTTTTGCAGCTGTCTGTGTTTCTTCCAAAAGTGCCATATCCTGCGTCATATCTGCAAGCTTCAGCGGCGGAAGACCATGCTGCCGCTGTCCAAAAAAGTCGCCAGGGCCACGCAGTTTCAAGTCCGCTTCTGCAATGCGGAAGCCATCACTGGTTTCGGTCATAATTTTCAAGCGCTGCTTGCAGGAGTCCGTGACGTGATCGGTCATCAGAATGCAGTAGCTTTGATAGGAACCCCGTCCGATTCTGCCCCGCAGCTGGTGCAGCTGGGAAAGTCCAAATCGTTCGGCATTTTCGATCAGCAGGATGGTGCTGTTCGGTACGTCAATGCCAACTTCAATGACTGTGGTGCTGACCAGCAGCTGAATGTCTCCATTTTGAAATGCCTGCATAACGGCTTCCTTTTCTTTCGGTGCCAGTTTGCCGTGCAGCAGGCCAACCCGATAGGCGGCAAAGGCACCCTGCCGGATGGATTCCGCATAGGCAGTGACAGCTTGCAATTCCTGATCGCTTTCCTCGATGGCTGGGCATACAATGTAGCCCTGCCGCCCCTGTTCAAGCTGCTTTTGAATAAAAGTATAGGCGCGTTCCCGCAGCCGTCCGGTGACAGCATATGTTTCAATGGGCAGTCTGCCACGTGGTGCTTCCTTTAAAATGGAGATGTCCAAGTCTCCATAAATGATGAGTGCCAGCGTGCGGGGGATTGGCGTAGCGGACATGACCAGCTTATGGGGAACGCCGCCCTTTGCCGCCAGTGCAGCACGCTGGGCAACGCCAAAGCGGTGCTGTTCATCTGTAATCACCAGACCCAGTTTTTGATATTGCACGTCTTTTTGAAAAATGGCATGCGTGCCGACCAGCAATTGCAGGCTGCCGTCTGCCAATTGACGGCGGATGGCGGTTTTTTCTTTTGCCGGTGTGGAACCGGTGAGGAGGGCAACGGAAATGCCGAGCGGTGCAAGGAACGTTTGCATGGTGTGCATATGCTGAGATGCCAGAATTTCAGTCGGTGCCATGAGGGCGCATTGCAGTCCGTTCTGAATGGCAATGTAGCAGGCAGCGGCAGCAACCACGGTTTTACCGCTGCCGACATCGCCCTGCAACAGGCGGTTCATGGGAACAGAACCGTTTAAGCTTTCCTGAATCTCTGCAATGGCATGCTGCTGTCCTTCCGTCAGGGAAAAGGGAAGCGCTTGCTGAAAAGGCATTAGATTGACGGCGTGCATGGGATAAGGTGTTTCCTGACGGGTTTGGGTTTTCATCATGCACATGCCGAGCTGTAATTGCAGCAGTTCATCGAATGCCAGCCGGCGGCGAGCCTGTTCCATCTGCTGCGTGTCCTTGGGAAAATGAATCTGCGTCAATGCATCCGGAAGCGGAAGCAGTTGATGTGCCGTGCGCAGATCGTCCGGCATCCAGTCGGCAGGCAGCGCCTGAAACAGGGCAAGCGCCTGCTGCATGTTGGTTTCGATCATGGCACCGGTCAAGCCGCTGGTCAGCGGATAGATGGGGCGGATCAGGTGTGTGCTGCCTGCCGGAATGCAGTGCGGCGAACTGATTTCCCGGCGCAGAAAATTGCCGGTGATTTTTCCGGACATGCAGTATGTCTGCCCGATGTGGAGGGCTTCAAAGGCGTAATTGTTATTGTAAATGACAATGGTAATCGTTCCGGAATCGTCTGCTGCAATGGCTTTGTAGACGGTCAGTCCTTTTCGCAGAAATTGCGGTGCCATCTTTTTTTGAATGGTGACGCAGATGGGGCTGACCGCTTGCAGCGGTGTCTCTGTAACCGGAATCGGGTGGCTGTAGTCCAGATATTGCCGGGGAATGTGATAGAGCAGATCATAAGGTGTTTGGATGCCTAGTTTTTCGTAAGCAGCGCTTCGTTTTTGTCCCACGCCCTTTAGTGTGCCGATGGGCTGGAACAGTGCCGTTTCTGTTGCAGTCATGAAATGATGCGCCTCCTTTTTGTGTTTTCATCATAGCATATTTTTGAAAAAGTTGCAACCAATATCGGCTTGTACCGGAATGCAGAGTCTTTACAAAATGAAACACATTTTTTACAAAAATGTGTCAAATAGGCTGTGCTTGGCATAGAATTCATACAAAAGTCAATTTTGAATTGATGAAAATAACGGTAAAACATACAAAACCTTGTATTTGCGTGAAATTTTTGCTTTACAAAGCAAAAAAAATAGTGTATAATATAAGGGTTAGCATACAAAATAATTTGTGTGTAGAGGACAAAACAAAATGGAAAAAAACGGTTTTCCTGCTGACCGGTTGGGAAACAGAATGCCGTTTTTTCAATCCCTGCGAGCAATCGCATGAAATTGTTTTCTGAATTCCAATGGTTCCGTGTGTTTCCTTTGGAACACCGGTACTTTTGTCGGAAAATCAGAAGAGGTCTGCCGGATAATTTACAAAGGACCTCGCAAAACAAAGGAGAGAATCAATTGGATAAGTATGTGATTCACGGCGGACGGCGTCTGACCGGAGAAGTAGAAATTAGCGGCGCAAAAAATGCAGCAGTTGCACTGATTCCGGCTGTCCTGCTGTGTGACGAACCTTGTATTCTGGAGAATGTACCGGATATCAGTGATGTTTCCATTAGTCTCCATATTTTGTATGAAATGGGTGCCAGTGTGGAATACCTCGATCCGACTACTGTTCGGATTCATGCAAATGGACTGAAAAATTTTTGCGTGCCGTATGAAAGTGCAAGAAGAATGCGTGCTTCCTATTATTTCTTGGGTGCACTGCTTGGCCGTTTTGGAAAGGCAAGAGTTTCCATGCCCGGCGGATGTCCTTTGGGCGATCGCCCCATCGATCAGCACTTGAAGGCATTTTCTGCGCTTGGTGCAAGATGTAGCATTGAACATGGCATGGTCGATCTCTATGCGGAAGAATTAACAGGCAGCCAGATTTACTTAGATGTGGTCTCTGTCGGCGCAACGATGAATGCCATGCTGGCAGCGGTTCGGGCAAAGGGTCTGACTGTGATTGAAAATGCAGCAAAAGAACCGCATATTGTAGACTTGGCAAATTTCCTCAATTCGATGGGTGCCGATATCATGGGCGCCGGAACCGATGTGATTAAAATCCGTGGCGTAGAAACCCTGCACGGTGCAACATATTCCGTTATTCCGGATCAGATTGAAGCTGGTACGTTTATGATTGCAGCTGCCGCAACCGGCGGTAATGTGCTGGTGAAGAACGTCATTCCGAAACACTTGGAACCAATCACGTCCAAGTTGCGGAAAATTGGCGTCAATGTGGAAGAATTCGATGACAGCGTGCGTGTTTGGGTGGATGGACCGTTGGTTCGCACCAATGTAAAAACCATGCCGCACCCCGGTTTTCCGACCGATATGCAGCCGCAGATTACCACGCTGCTGACACTGGCAGAGGGCACCAGCATCATTACAGAGGGTGTCTGGGAACAGCGGTTCCGTTATGTGGACGAGCTGCGCCGGATGGGGGCTGATATTTCGGTGGACGGAAAAGTTGCCGTTGTAGAAGGAACTGGAAAGCTGACCGGTGCACCGGTGAAAGCCTGTGATTTACGAGCTGGTGCTGCGCTGATTATTGCCGGACTGGCAGCGCACGGCATTACCGAGATTGAGGATATCTATCACATTGAGCGTGGATATTCCAATTTGGTGGAGAAGCTCCAGAAGCTGGGAGCCGATATTTATCGAGAGTCTGGTTCCGTTTCCAGCATGAAAGAAGCGCTGTAAGCGCAGTCTGCTTTCAGCTGGGCAGAAGAAAAGCCAATCAAGTTGCTGTACAGAAATCCGCAGAGCGGGCGCTGTGCGGCAGCTTTTTTTATGGGAATAGAGAGGAAGAAACACAGTACATATGGCACGGTTTTATCCATTGTTTAGCTCTAGTAAGGGAAATGCCTCCTTTGTGGGAACGCCGAAAGGCGGCGTTTTGGTGGATGCCGGGGTTTCCTGCCGGCGCATCCTCAAGGCGCTGGAAGCACGGGACATTCCGCCGACAGCAGTGCAGGCTATTTTTATCACCCATACGCACAGCGATCATATCAAGGGACTGCGTGTGCTGCTCAAGCAGCTTGCCGTTCCGGTTTATGCAACAGCAGAGACAGTCGCATCTCTGCGGGAAGCACAGTATCTGACAGAATCGCAGGGCATTGCCCTTCCGGAAGGAGCATCCGTTTGTGTCGCTGACATGGCGTTTTCTGCCTTCCCGACGTCTCACGATGCAGTGGGCAGCTGCGGCTATCGCATTCATACAGCAGATGACCGCACCTGTGCGGTTTGTACCGACCTGGGTTGTGTGACAGATGCGGTGCAGGAAGCCGTGACGGGCTGCGACATGGTACTGCTGGAGGCCAACTATGACGGCAGCATGCTGCAAAATGGCTGTTATCCACCAATGCTGAAAGCACGCATTTGCAGCAGCCAGGGGCACTTATCGAATGCGGCAAGTGCAGAAGAGGCGGCATATCTGCTGGCGCATGGAACCACACGGTTGGTGCTGGGGCATTTGAGCCAGAACAACAATACGCCGCAGTGTGCAGAACAGACCGTACTGGATGGACTGACGGCCTTTGAACGGGATCGGGATTACTTACTAGAGGTTGCAAAACCGGAAGGATTGGAACGGGCGGTGATTTTTTAATGCAGCAGATTCAAATTGTAGCATATGGAAAATTAAAAGAGCGGTATTTGCGGGATGCCTGCGCAGAATATGAAAAGCGGCTGTCCCGGTTTTGTAAATTTCAGTGCGTGGAACTGGAACCCATTGCTTTGCCGGAGAAGCCGTCTGAAAAGGCAATTGCACAGGCATTGGAGAAGGAAGGGCAGGCACTTTTGAAATATCGGAAGGGCTGGACCATTGCGCTTTGCATCGAAGGAAAGCAGATTGACAGCCCGGCATTGGCACGGCAATTGCAGCAGGCGGCTGTTGGCGGTGCGCAGGCAGTGACCTTCTGGATCGGGAGCTCTTACGGATTGTCTCCGGCAGTCAAGCAGGCGGCAGATTTTCGATTGTCGATATCTCCGATGACTTTTCCGCATCAATTGGCACGGGTGATGCTGCTGGAGCAAATTTATCGCAGCTATCAGATTTTAGGCGGAACGCCCTATCACAAATAGCAGCATGTTCGAGAACTTGCTGCATCAAAAAGCTTCTTTTTTGTTTTCTTTTAATAGGCAATGATTTTATTGGAAAGAAGGAATCCTTATGAAAAAAGCAATGACGATTAGTTATGCAGTCGGCAAGAATTTATATCTGAATCTGACCAATCGCTGTCCTTGTGCCTGTACATTCTGTATTCGCAGCTTTGGAGATGGCGCCTATGGTTCTGATCCGCTTTGGTTGGAGCATGAACCATCCTATGAAGAAGTTTGTGCAGACTTGCGGCAAAGAGACCTTTCCAGCTATCAGGAGGTCGTTTTCTGCGGCTTCGGAGAGCCAACGGAACGTATGGAGTTGCTTCAGCAGGTTGCGGCTTACTTGAAGGCACACGGCGTTTCCTGTATTCGTTTGAACACCAACGGGTTGGCAGATCTCATTTATGGAAAGCCAATGGCACACGCTTTGCAAGGCTATGTGGATGTTGTATCGGTTAGCCTGAATGCCGGAACAGCTGCGGAATATGAAGCGGTAACCCGTCCGAAATTTGGTGCAGCTGCGTTTCCAGCTATGCAGCAATTTGCCGTTGCCTGTAAGCAGTATGTGCCAAAGGTGATGTTTAGCGTGGTGGATGTTCTGCCGGAATCGGAATTGGAAGCTGCCAAAGAATTGGCTGCCAAGCTGGACATTCCGCTTCGTATTCGGAAGTTTGATTCTTGATGCATTGCAAAAAAGAAAAATGCCTTCGCAAAAGCGGAGGCATTTTTGTTTGTAGGTTGTTTTGATCAGTTAGACTGGAAGCTGATTGCTCTTTCCGATCAGGAAGTCCAGCAATGCACGCAGATCCAGTGCATCCACACTGCCAGCAGTTTCAGTCTGCTCACAGTCTGCATTGGCTTCCTGCTGTGCATTGAAGTCCAGTGCACCACGCTGCTGCTTCTGGAAGGTCACCAGGTCTGCCAGCGTAACGCTGCCATCCAGGTTTACATCTCCGTACAGTGCGTTTGGATTCGGCTGCTTGGTGGTGCCGGAATTCGTAGCAGTGGTGGTGTCCGGTGCAGCGGTGGTGGTATCCGGCTGTTCCGTTGTGGTAACCGGTTCGGTTGCTGTTGTAGTAGTTGTTGTGGTGGTTGTCGTGGTCGTAGTCGTAACATTCGGCTTGGTGGTTGTAACGGTCGGATCCGGCTTGGTGCCGTCCGGTTCTACGCCCCAGATCAGGGTATCGCCGTCATACATGGTGATGTACGGGGTTTCTACCATGGCATCTTCGCCGCCCTGTGTAAGACCTTGATACGAATAGTCGTTGGTCGGATCCCATACGCCCTGGATGTTGTCCGGGATAGAGATGCGGAACTGACACTCGGAACGATGCTCCGACTGTCCGGTCGGCATGACAACGCTGCCGTCTGCGAAGGAAAGCTTTACATAGTAGATATTGCCGCTGTACTGGATTGGATCCGAAATGGAAATGGCACCCTTATCACTTGCGTGCTGGTCATAGCCAACCCGAACGGAAACATCATTGATGGAGTAGCCAGCATCAACCAGCTCTGAAATGTCAAAGTAATAGTTGTAGGAAAGGTTCTTGACGGTTCTTGCCGGCCATGCAGAGTGGTTCATGGCAAATACTTTCAATTCCGTATAGCTGCCGGCAGATTGGTTGATAGAAGCCTTCACCAGGAATTCATCCCACTTCGGAGTTTCAGTCGGCGGGAAATCCGGGTCTGTGGTGCCGCCGTACTTTTGTACCATGGCACACAGGGCAGCGGTATAGCCTGCATTGTAGTCGATGGCAACTTCTGTATACTGGTAGTCACCGATCTTGTCAGAGTATCCGTCCTTCTGATCTGGGCCGCCAACCAATGCACCGTAGAGGATGTGTGCATGCGGTTTTGCGTCTTCGCCTTCCGTTTGTCCGATGTTGCTCCACTTGTCGTTCCAAGCACCGCTGGAAGTTCTGTGGTGCCATGCCTGGGGATATTCATCGCCCATGCCAACGACATAGCTGAAGTTCTTGGAGTTGTCCCCAAAGCAATAATTCATCGTATCATCTGCGAATTTGGTGTATTTTGTAGAAAGTGCTGCATCATCTGCAAACAGTTCATCGACTGCCACATATGCCAGGAAAGCAGTTGTGGTTGCATGCCGCAGAGAGCCCCACTCGAACAGCCATGCCAGACCATCCGGTGTATGGGTAATCTGCTTGCCGCCGTATCCGGTTGTCCAGTATTCCAGATGCTTGCGGAACTGTTCCTTCCAGGTTGCATCGCCGGTGTTGATGGCATACAGCAAGGTACCGCCCTGCTGGGTGTCATCCCAACAATGGCCCCAAGTGAATTTATATTCATCGGACTGGGATTCCTTGCCCAGGTTTGGAATATAGTCGGTTTTACACAAATCCAGGTATTTCTGTTCTCCGGTTGCCATGTACATCCAGTTGGCAGCGAAGAACAAATCGTCATAGAACGTGGTAATTTTATAATACGACCGTTCTGCCGGGTCGTCTCCGATGGAACGATTCTTATCGGCACGTTCAAAGCAAGCGGTTGCATGATCCAGATATTCTTGTGCCTTATCCGGATCGGAATCCTTAAAGCAAAGGTAACCGGTGCAGAGGGCGGCTGCCATCTGTGCTTCAATACAGCTGTCGTTGCAGGTGAAGTATGGCCGTTCTGTTTCGCCCTTCATCAGTTCATATTTTGCCATATACATCTCCGCAGCGCCCCACCATACGTGGTCGAAGCTGCCGTCGCCGATCATATAGACAATTTTGTCGCCCAGGTCACACTTGACCAGATAATCCAAAACAAACTGGAGGTTGTTGCGGTACTCTGTGAGTTCGCCGCAATCCTTTACGCCGTCCGGATATTGGAGCAGACCCCAACCCAGCATGGTTGCAGAGTAGGCATTGGTGAGGGTAAATTTCAGGTGGTCGCCGGCATCATACCAGCCGCCGGGTACATAGTCATTGGTCATGCTGTCAGCACGCCAGGAGACTTCATTCCAATCCGGGAGCACGCCGGACTGCTGTACCTGATAGAAGAACATCGATTTTTGCAGTGCTTCGCCATAGTTATAGGACGAGTTGGCACTTGTTCCTGTTGACTCTGTATCCGCAGAGACAACACCGGAAAGCGGCTGTGCAGCGCCGACCGTGGTCAGAACGGCAGCAGATGCAGCGGCAATCCATTTTTTGATCAACATAGGATCCATCCTTTCTGTTTCAGCTTGAAAAAACATTTCTTTCTGGGAAGGCAGGAAATTGCCTTCTTTCCCCATTTTACTTTACTACAATTTTTCGAGTTTGTCAAGTATTTTTAGAAACCCTTACAAAAACATGCCAAAGCAAAAGCCAGCGGAGCATTGGTACAAAAGCTTTTGTACTTTAATTTTTCTTGTAGAATACCGGCAGAGCGTTATGATATTGTTTGCAAAAATGCGAGCAGCAATTCCTGCTGATTTGGTGTTAGTATGCTCCATTGCTGTAGCAATTGGCGCTGCTGCGGCGTGAGATCCATTACAGCATTTTGATCCCATGCAAAAAATTGAGACATGGTAATGCCGAATGCATCACAAATGCGTTGCAGGGATGCAACGGATGGTGTAATATTTTTTCGGAACCAGGAAGAAATCGTGGTTTGTGCAATGCCGGATTCCAATGATAATCGGTATTCTGTCCATCCTCGTTCCTTTTTTAATTGGAGAATTCGCTCTAGTACAGTCATGTCATCACCCTTTTCGTATATTATATACGAAAATCCGCTTGGCTTTTAATCCTTTTTCTCGTATAATTAGTACGATCATTCGTATTAGGAAGGCGGAATCAAAAAGCACGCAGATAGGGAATGATTTCCGCTGTCTGCGTGCTTTTTGATTGCTTAGTATACGATCTTGTATAAGTTGGGGAAGAGGTCTAAATATTCCGAAAGAACCTTTCGGTAGGAAGATCCCGGATCATTGATCACAAAGTCAGATGCCTGGAAGCTCTTCCCGTCTCCGGTGTATCCGGTTACCACCACCCAGTGCTGGCTGCCATTGGATTTGGTTGCTCCAATGATTACCGGCTTGTTTTCCAGCAGCTTTTCGTAAATGGTTCGATAGCAATTCGAAGCGCTGCCCGGTTCTGCCATGGTGTAACCCAGATTGGTGAAGGAAACCCACATCAGATCATCACCGCTGAAGGTCAGCTTGGAAAGCATGTCATCCGGATGGGTCTCTGTTCCGGTCTGGTAGGAATATTTCATGGAGAGACAAGTGACCAAACAGCCAACTTGTCCGATTGTCTGGTAATTGATTTTGGTATTGCTCCAGCTTTCGCCAAACTGCTTGTAATCCGGTACATTCAGCTGAATGGCTGCACTTGGTTCCCGAATTTCGGTCAGCTTGCCATCTTTGCCAAAGACCATGATCTTGCCGTCCAGCTCAAATTCGCCGGTTTGCCGGATACCGTTTGCATCAAAGTAATAGGTCTCGCCGTCCAGTTCCTGCAAGCCAGTCAATGCACCGGTTTCCGTAAAGTAGTAATGGTTGCCGTCCGTTGTAATCCAGCCGGTCAGCATGACACCGTTCTGATCGAAGCAGTACAGGGTGCCCTTTATTTTGATCATGCCGGTTTGCATGATGCCGAATGCATCAAAATAATAGTGCTTGCTGGCAATGGTCTGGAAGCCAATGGTTAAAGCACCGGATTCTCCCGCATAATAGGTGTGTCCGCCTGTGGTGATCCAGCCTTTTTGCAAGGCACCGGTTTCCTGGAAGAAATACCATTCACCGTCCAGACTGAACAAACCAGTCTTTGCAGCACCTGTTGCATCGAAGTAATAGGTGGAACCGCTGATGGTCTGCCAGCCGGTCAAAGCGCCGGTTTTCGTGCAGTAATACTGCTTGCCGTTGATGGTCTGCCAACCTGTGCACAACGTGCCGTCTTCTGCAAAGTAGTAGGTTTCCTGATCAATGGTCTGGAGACCCGTGCTCATGGCACCGTTTTTCTGAAAATAGTAGGTCTCGCCGTCAATGGTCTGGAAGCCGGTCAGCATCATGCCGGCATCGTTGAAGTAGTACGTATTGCCCTGTGTGGTGATCCAGCCGGTGTTCATCGCACCGTCTGTTCCGAAGGAATATGTTTTGCCGTCAATGGTTGCAAATCCAGTCAATGCATGATAGCTGCTGTCAAAATAGTACACCTTGCCGGCAATGGTCTGCCAGCCGGTCACAGCCGTTCCATTTTCCTGGAAGTAGCAAAGCTTGCCGTTATCCGTTACCCAGCCGGTGCACAGCATACCGGATGCATCAAAGGCATACCGATGGTTGCCGATGGTCTGGAACCCGGTGAGCAGTTCGCCGTTGACATCGCTGTAGCAGCGTCCGCCGTCCGGCAAGGTTGTCCATGTATCGGTGCGCAGGGCACCGTTTTCATCGAAACAGTACAGGGTTTGATCGATGGTCTGCACGCCGGTGACAGCTGCGCCGGACTGTGCCTTGTCAAAGTAGTAAGTGGTACCGTCCATGGTGCACCAGCCTAAGAAGGGGGTGCCATCGTCTGCAAAGCGGTGAATGGTGCCATCCGAGAGCGTCAGAAGCCCGGTTTCCAATACGCCGTAATCATCGAACGCATAGGTAATGCCGTCAATGTTCCATTCTCCTACGTACTTGCCGTTTTCCTGATCCACATAATAAAGGTTGTTTCGGTAAGAGATCCAACCGTTCTGCTGCTGACCGGTTTTGGTATCGTAGAAGTAGCGGGAACCATCCAGCGTCTGCCAGCCGGTTTTTAAGGTGCCGTCCGGTGCAAACAGGTACTGGGTGCCGTCCTCTAAGGTCAGCTGGGATTGTGCATAGGTGCCGTCTTCAAAATAATAGTAGAGGTTTCCGTTGTCGGCGGCATACCAGCCAGCCTGTGTAACCGGAAGCTCTGCTGCGGTATCTGTGATGATCCGAGAGCCGTCTTCTGTGATCTCGATGGGGAACAAGATGCTGGATTCTTCTGCAAAGCCATGTATGGAACCGATTGTAAGAGCTGTTACCACTCCACATCCTGCAAGGATCCATTTCAAACCCTTGTGCCATATATGTGCCATTGGAATCACGTCCTTTCTGAATCCGTTTTCGATCAACAATTCGATTCGTTTCGTAACCGTTCTTTCATAAATGGAAGATTTTTGTTATCAATTTGTCACGAAACTATCTTTTATTATACGCATCTGTTTGGCATTTGTCAACGTATTTCCAAAGAATTTACTGAAAGGCAATGTTTTTTTGGTGCAATGCACAAAGCCGCAAAGCTTCTAAATTCTTTTTTCCATCAAATTCGGATCCATTTTGTATGATTTTTTGGAAGAGTTGCATTTTTTGCGGCTGCATGGTATAATATTTCCAGATTTTCATTCGAACAGCAGCAGATAGGCTGCGGATTCGGAGCAGAAGGAGGAAATGCTTCATGAAGCTGCTGCATAGCACACCAAAAGCAGACGGTTTTTCCATGCCCGGAGAATTTGAACCGCATCAGGGCTGCATCATGATCTGGCCGGATCGGGCGGATTCCTGGCAGTACGGCGGTTACGGGGCACGTGCTGCCTTTACAGAGGTTGCCACTGCCATTTCCCGTTGGGAACCGGTGACCATGCTGGTCAATGATGCACAGTACGAAACGGCACGCACCATGCTGCCGGATGCTGTACGGGTGGTGGAATGTTCCACCGATGATGCCTGGGCAAGAGACATTGCACCGACCTTTGTCCGCCGTGCAGATGGAACCGTTCGGGGTGTGGACTGGCAGTTCAACGCCTGGGGCGGTCTGGTGGACGGCCTTTATTTTCCATGGGAAAAAGACTATCATGTAGCCAGAAAGTGCTGCGATTTGTTCCAGATGGATTGCTATGATGCACGGGATTTTGTTCTGGAGGGCGGCAGCATCCACAGCGATGGGGAAGGCACCATTCTGACCACGGAAGCTTGCTTGCTGAGTGCCGGACGCAATCCGCAGATGAGCAAGGCAGAAATTGAACAGAAACTGCTGGAAATGCTGGGTGCGGAAAAGGTAATCTGGCTGCCGAGCGGAATCTATCAGGATGAAACCAACGAACATGTCGATAATATTTGTGCCTTCACTAAGCCGGGAGAAGTCGTGCTTGCCTGGACAGATGATCCGCAGGATCCGCAGTATGAACTGTCTGCTGCCTGTCTGCGGGTGCTGGAACAGGAAACTGACGCAAAGGGGCGCCCCATCCGAGTGCACAAGCTGCCGATTCCTTCTAAGCCAGTCTGCATGACTGCAAAGGAATGTGCCGGCATTGGACTTTGGGACGGACAGCCTACCCGTACACCGGGCGAGCGGCTGGCGGCTTCCTATGTGAATTTTTACGTGGCAAACGGCGGCATTCTGCTGCCGCAGTTCGGAGATCCCATGGATGTCGTGGCACAGAAAACGCTGCAAACGCTGTTTCCCACACGGGAAATCGTCCCGATTGCAGCACGGGAAATCCTCATCGGCGGCGGAAACATCCACTGTATCACCCAGCAAATACCAAAGTAAAAGGAGTGTTTTTTCATGCGAACTGTTACTGTTGCAGCCATTCAGATGGCTTGCACACCGGAGCGGGAGGAAAACTTACAGACCGCAGAACGCCTGGTACGGCAGGCTGCCGCAGCAGGTGCCAATGTCATCCTGTTGCCGGAGTTGTTTGAAACACCATATTTCTGCCAGGAACGGCAGTATGCATACTATCAGCTGGCAACCACCCCGGAAGAGAATCCTGCCATTGCAAGATTTCAGCCGATTGCAGCAGAGCTGCATGTGGTGCTGCCCATCAGTTTTTTTGAGCGTGCCGGAAATAACACGTTCAATTCCATTGCGATGATTGATGCAGACGGCAGCTACCTAGGCTGTTATCGAAAAACGCACATTCCGGATGACCATTTCTATCAGGAGAAATTTTATTTTACACCAGGGGATACCGGATTCCGGGTTTGGAAGACCCAGTACGGCACCATCGGCGTGGGGATTTGCTGGGATCAGTGGTTTCCGGAAACTGCACGTTGCATGGCATTGATGGGAGCAGAATTGCTGCTGTATCCGACCGCCATCGGCTCGGAGCCCATTCTGGAGGTGGACAGCGCACCGCACTGGCAGCGTGTCATGCAGGGACATGCGGCTGCCAATCTGATGCCGGTCATTGCCGCCAATCGCATTGGAACCGAAACGGTAACGCCCTGCATGGAGAACCAGCAGCAGGAATCGGCGCTGACGTTCTATGGAACCTCCTTCATTACAGATGCAACAGGTGCGGTTTTGCAGCAGGCAAGCCGGGACTATGCTGAGATCATCCAGGAGACATTTGATCTGGATGAATTGGAGGAGCAGCGGTTGAGCTGGGGCTTGTTCCGGGATCGCCGTCCGGAGCAGTACCGCTTAATCAGCCAGCCAATTTCAGGAGCAAATACTGCACGCTAAAAAAGAATTGGAAATAACAAAAATCCGCAGATCATTACGATCTGCGGATTTTTTTCATAGTGTTCAAAGAGAAGCATCATTTTGATGCAGGTGCATCTTTAATCTTCTTTTGAATCTGTTTCTTCATTTTCTTCTTCTTCTTTTTTCGATGTGGATGCTGTTTCGTCCTTTTGTTTAGAAGCCGGGGGATCAGAAGCGGATTTCTTTTTGGGTTTCTGCTTTTCTGCCACTTCTTTTGCGTGCGATTCAGCAGAATCCGTGTCCTTTTCAGTTGATTTGTCTTCCTTTGCCTTAGGCGGCTGATAGGATGCTTCTGCTGCGTCCAGCTCCTTGCAGAGTGTCATACGAATCCAGATTGCAGCAGCGGCTGACAGGATACCAGCAATGCCGATTACAACCGCAAGTCCCAGCATCTTCGAAATGGAGACAGTATTCGGTTCATCGATTACGGCAGCTCCATAAGCGCCGCAGTAGGAGAGAACCACCTGTAAAATGGCCAGCATGGTCAATTCAGACGTGCTGTCCCGAGCGGTTTCATTGGTTGCCTTCGGCAGTGCCTGCATGTGGCGGTAGCCAATGAAAATCATAAAGCCTTGATAGAGCACGGCAATTACGACCAGTGCAATCCAGAAGCCAGCCATAGTGTTGCGGGTCTGCGCTTCCACACTGCCGTCTGCAATGGCATTGTAAGCGGAGTATGCGCTATAGCCGACAACGGCCAGCAGAATGGCTTCAATACCAGCGAGCAGCATGGGAATCTTGAAGCGGGAAGCTGCCTGTTTCTTTGCCTTGAGAGACGGTGCAGAATTGGAAGCAGAGCTGCTGACAGATTTGGTTCCGGCAGCTGTCTTTTCCCGGACGCTGGTACCGGATTTTGCTGCCTTTGCGGTGAGGCTGCCCGGAATCGGAAGACCAGCTGCCAGAAGGGCACGGTTGCGGCGTTCGGTTTCCATTGCCTTGTTGTGCTTGCGGTCGTAGAGGTACAGGAGTACAGTCAGTGCAATGCCCAGTACCAGCAGCAGCATATACAGATTCCAGTGCGGCGGATGGTAGATCATTTCTACCGTATGCTCGCCGGCATCTAAGTGGAGTGCCAGCAGAGCGCCGTCCATCGGGCCGTTTTCTGCGCTGCCCCAAGTGTTATAGGCACGCAGGATGCTGGTGTAGTACATTCCTTCCGGAACAGCCAGTGCATTGCCTTCGTCATCGGTTGCGGTCTTGTCATAGTAGTCGATCTTCTTGCCGTCTACCTTGACCGTCCAGCCCGGTTCGTTCGGAATGCTGGTCATCATGATCTGACCATCGGAAGCCTGAATGGTTCCCTTCATCTTGTTGCCGGAGAATTCTGTAATATCCCACTGATTGCTTTGCAGGGTTTGGATGTCTGCCTCGTAAGTTGCAACATCTAAGCTGTAGAACAGCGGATTTTCTACGATGGCATACTTGTTGTTGGTGCCGGCATCGCCGTTTGCAATGGTCATACGCAGGCAGAGCTTGGTGCCCGGTTCAAAGGAGCCGAGCTGCTTAATGCAGTAATCATCGTCTTCGAAGTAGTTGCCGAACCATTCGTAGTTGGTGCTGGTGCCGTCCTTGTTGCCGTAATCCTGGAGTTCATCGCTCCACTTGCCCAGCCACAGGTTTACCTTCTTCTGGTTGTTGGTCTTGAAGTAGAAATAAACAGGGTTGCTGTCCGGTACGGTGATCTGATAGTCAACCGTCGGGTCTGCCGCATCCAATGTTGCGGTGTAGCAAACTTGTCCGTTGTAGTCTGAAACGGTAACGTCATGCACAACCGGTTCGCCGCCGTCCAGTTCTACCTTCTTGTAGTATTCCTTCGGGCCATCGTTGGCGAGTGTGCCGGTGCAGGCGCTCAGAATGTAGTTCTGTGTATTGAATGGGTTGTCGTTGCCCAAAGTCAGAATTTCGATGTCATCATCTACCATGTAGCCCATTGCCAGTGCATCCGGGTTCTGGTAAACGGTTCCGGTCTGTGCGGTGGAGTACTGATCTACATAGTCATAAGTCCAGTCTGCACCATCCTTCTGAACCGGTGTATAGGTGGTGCTGAGCATACGATCGGAAGAATCATCGTTGTTCTTCTTCAGGACGTACTTGATGCCCAGCAGGGAGTCGGCGATGGGGGTATTGCCGTCATAACGGCTGGAATAGCTTTGTGCGCTGTAGCCCAAAATAGAGAGCAGGTTCAGCACCTTTGTATTCATGACGGAACTGGAGTGGGAAACGCCGCGCAGTCCCAGTGCATTGTTGTCGTTGATGCAGCGGAAGTACGTCTTTTCTGCCCGGTAGAGACTGCTGTCGTAGTCCTCCAGTTCCTGGCTGATTGCCCGGCCGGTCTGGATGAACTGCTGATAGGATGCCCGGCTGGAGTATGCCACTTCCTTGTCAATGTTCTTCATGGAGTCAGTTGCATTATAAATGGCTTCGCCGCTGATGCAGAAAATGGTGGCGATGCAGACGCTGAGGCCAACCCATTTCTTTCCAGCTTTCAAGCCCTCCCGCATGAAGTAGATGGCAATGATGTAGACGCAGACCAGTGCGGCAGAAATCCAGATGCTATTCTTGGCAAGCTGATCGTATCCCTTTGTATTGATGTAGAAGAGGACTGCCAGAATGCCCAGCAAGCTTCCGCCCAGCGGCAGATTCTTGATGCCGTCCAATTTGGAGAAGGTTGTTGCTGCCATGGAAACCAGGATAAAGGAAACCAGGAAGGAGTAACGGAACGGGAGCCAGTTTGGAACCTGTCCGCCGTGCCACATAATGTCAATCGGTACCACATAAATACTGGTAATCATGGCACCCAGCAGCAGGGAATAACCAATCTTCTTGCGGATTTCAATTTTCTTGTTGCAGTAGAACAGCGGGAGCAGAACCACGGTAAACAGACCGCAGTAAATTTCCGGTTTGCCCTGTACGTTTACAGAGTCATACTGTGCCGGCAGCAGCTGCGGCAGCAAATCGACCAGATTGAAGCCGTCCTGGACACGCCAGGTCATATCCGGTTCGGAGAAGTCGAATTTACCAAGCTGCAAGGTGCTGTAAATAGACAGCAGCATAAAGGCAGAACACATCAGCGCAATGCCGGTGCAGTAGCCGAATCGTACAATGGTCATGCAGTAATCCCGTGCCTGCATATGCTTCCGGTCTTTTCCAAAGATCAGATAGAAGACAAAATACAGTGCGGTGAAGATGGCAACCATGTAGCCGATGTAGAAGTGTGAAACAAACATCAAAGCCAGTGCAATGATGTAGTTGGCTTTTCTGCCGTCCTCAATCAGATATTCCACGCCCATCATAATCAGCGGCAGCCAGATGACGCCATCCAGCCACATCGGGTCGATCATCTGAATGACAGCATATGCCATCATGGCATAGACCGTGGAGAACAAAACCGAGTTAAGCGGTTTGATGTTTCGGCGGCGCTGTAGGAAACAGCTGAATGTAACGCCGGCTGCACCCAGTTTGCACAGCTGCATAATCAGCAGGCTGCCCAGCATAAACTTTTCCGGCAGCAGCATTACAATTAGAGTGAATGGGCTGGCTAAGTAGTAGCCGATGATTCCCAGGAAGCCGCCGGAGAGGTTCCGAGACCAGTTATAGAAAATACTGTCGCCGCCCCAGAATGCATCCCGAAGTGCTTCAAAGTAATAAACATACTGTCCGTTCAAGTCGAGTACCAGAACGGATTGCTGTTCCTGTCCCTCTCTTGCGAATGGATAAATGCCGAAGAGGGCGTATGCAATATAGGTCAGTACAACCGGCAGCAGAAAGGCAAGGAAATAAATTTTATTGCGCTTGAACCAATTCTGTGTGGCAGACAAGACCTTTCCGGGAACCGTTTGCGATGGAGACGCAAGTTTCCCAGCCGGCAAGGTTGCCGTTTTTGTAAGACTTTGCTTTGCCATGAATAACCTCCTGTTTTGGATAAAAATGCCGCCATGGAGCTGCGATAGGAGCCTTTCCCCATTGACAAACGCTCCAGATCGTTTTATACTATAATCAGGATTTTTGAGAAAGGGAAGGTGTTTCCGATATGCAAATTCCAATGGTGGTGCAGTCGGCTGTCCGTATGGCGGTGCAGCACGCAGGCGGTCTGCACAAAGATACGGTATTTCTGCTGCTGGCAGGGCTTTGCACCTTGCTATATGGAATCAGCATGGTGCTGCTCGTGCGTGCCTTTCGGCGTGCGAAAGAGCGGGTAGAGACCCAAAAGGGTGCCGCAGCATCAGAATCCGGCGACAAGCCGACCGAGTCGGATTCCGTTACGGACAAATGAACCAGCCATCTGCTGTTTCAATCAGATACAAACCAGCTTCAATGGTGGACGTTTTTCCGTCCGCTGTCAGATCCAGAGAAAGTTCCAGATAGCAGCCATCCTGAATGGTGCTTCGGAAGTCTTCGCCGGAAATTTCATTCAGCATGGTGTACAGCTGATCCAGATTTGAAGTCGAATCCGTTTCGGAAATATAGTGATCCACTGTAATCATTGAAATGGTACAGCCGTCTGCCGTCATTTCTTCCCAGTCCCGGTACTGCCGGTGAATCAGCTGTGACGTTGACATGACGCCGCTGTATACTGTATCCCGCCAATAGGCGATATAAAAATCAACGGTTACAGCGCAGTAGGCATCTTTGTCCTGTGTCAAAATTGCATTGTAATACTTGGTGATTGCAGTGAGCTGATCCTCCGAAAGAAATCGTTTATCATAGCTGATCGGCAGCGCATAGGTTTCAGTATCATCTTTCATGGTGGCGCCGTATTCCAGGTCCTCCATATCAACCGTTACCTCTGAAGCGCTGCTGGAAGAATCCCCTTTGCATCCGCCGAGCATGCCTGCCAGGCAGACAACACAGAGCAACAGTGCGAGCAGGTGTTTCTTTGATTGCATTCCAATCCACTCCTTTCTTCAAAAAGTTCCAGTTGCCGCAGCATCTGGATTCCTTCTTGTTTTTCAAAAACAAGCCCTCAAATAATGTAGCACATTTTCACACAATTGTCAACGGAATCTCGATAGTTTGTATAAAACGTATAAAGATTTTGTTCCGATTTTCCATTCATTTTCACGAAAGAAGCAGGTGACAGAATATGCCTCGATTTTTTCTGGAATCCATAGAGGAGTCCAACATTCAAATTACAGGAGAAGATGCTCATCATATTGGTTATGCGCTGCGAATGCGTCCGGGCGATGCGCTGACCGTCTGTGCCAACGGCAGGGATTATCATTGCCGCATCCGGAAGCTGACGGCGGATACCGTTTATCTGGATGCAGAGTCCAGTGTGCTTTGTGCTGCCGAGCCGAGCGTTGCCATTACACTTTACCAAGCAGTTCCCAAGTCGGACAAGCTGGCACAGATTATTCAGAAATCTGTGGAACTGGGTGTGGTGCGAATTGTGCCGGTTCTGACCCGTCGCTGTGTGGCACGCCCTTCTACCGCAGATTTTCAAAAGAAACTGCCCCGTCTGCAAAAAATTGCGCAGGCGGCTGCCAAGCAGGCCGGCCGCGGCTGCATTCCGGAAGTGGCACCGCTGTATTCCTTTTCGCAGGCGATCGCAGAGATGCAGCAGGCAGAGCAGAGCCTTTTGTTTTATGAGGGCGGTGGAGTACATCTGCAAGAGCTACAGCTTACAGGCTGCCGAGACCTTGCTATTTTTGTCGGCAGCGAAGGCGGTCTGGATCCAGAGGAAGCAGAAGCTGCCAAGCAGGCAGGACTACAGCCAGTTTGGTTGGGGCCTCGGATTCTGCGCTGTGAGACTGCACCGCTGACTGCATTGTCGGTATTGCTGTATTTAACGGGTAATTTATAAAAAGAAAGGGCGTCCTATTTCAGGACGCCCTGTTTCTTATCCAAGAATGGTATATACGCCGTCTTTTTCTACCATCAATACTTCATTTCCTGTAATGAGTTCTTTTTCTGTGCCGTCACAGTCTGCTTTGAGTGTAACCGCAATGTCCCAGACCTGATCTGCATCCTCGGATACTTCCTTTGAAAAAGTATCACCCAGGATGGAGTTGTAAGTGGTGAGGTAATCATCCAGGAAATTGGAATCCTCTTCACTGGCTGGCTGAGCAGGTGTCATCTCAATTGCCGTAATGTGGTACTGTTCTGTTCCGGCATTATCTGTCAGCATCTGATGGAAGCTTTCCAATGCCGTTTCCAGTCCGTAGCCGTAATTTTCCTGTAACCAGGCATCAATTTGATCGGCATACGGTGCATAAAGACTGGAGCGGTACATCTGGAAATTCTGTGTTTCAATGGCATAGAAGTAGGTGGCAATCGCATCCGCACAAGCTTCCGGAACATCGTCTGATTCATATTCCAGATCATATGTCATATCTTTGATGTCAGATTCTGTCGGCAGTTCTGCTTTCGGCTGTGTTTCCACGGTTGTTCCCTGAGCATCTGCATCCGTGCCGGAAGCAGATGGGGAGGTTTCCGTGTTGGATTCCGTTTCTGCTGAGGAGGCAGAAGAACTGCCTGCCTCTGTCTGTGCAGCACTGGAGGTGGAATTGCTGGAAGAAGACGCAGTATCCTGCTTCTTGCTGCATGCGGTTGCAGTCAGCAGAACACTTGCTGCCAGTGCAACCAGCAGGCATCGATTCCATGTATGCATAAAATCGTATCCTTTCTGTTAGGAGAGCGGCTGGGTTGCCACGCCGTTCTCGGTCGCCCACTGTTCAATGGTAGATCCACTGGGGCAGGTAATGGTTGCCGGAATGGTTTCTCCGGCACTCCACCACTGGCTATATGCCAGCATTGGATTTTGAATGGTCAGGTTGGTCAGGCTGCCGCAGCCGGTGAAGGCTTCCTCTTCCACCGTAGAGACACTGGCAGGCAGCGTCAGTTCCGTCAGGGAAGAGCAGCTTGCAAATGCAGCACGGCGAATGGTGGAAACCGATTCCGGAATGATGACGGTTGCCAGATTGCCGCAGTCAATGAAAGCGCTTTCCTCAATGGAAATCAAGCCGTTCGGCAGGGTAACACTGGTCAGATTCCAGTTGGCTTCAAAAGCATGGTCCCCGATTTTGGTGACAGCAAACCCATCAATTGTATCCGGGATCATTAAAATCTCAGCATCGCCGGTATAATCGGTGATGGTGATGGTGTTGTCTTCGTTCATGGTATATACAAACGTATCCGATACCACAGCAGAGGAGCCGTTTGCCGCTGTAATAGCCGGCACAGCACTTTGATTGGCTGAATTGGTACCGTTGTCATCGGAACAGCCTGCTGCAAATAGGGTTGCCATTGTCAGCAATGCTGCCCAGATGCTTCTTTTCCAAATATGATTCATGGCATGGTCCTTTCCAAATAGGGATCGAACGATCCAATTTGTCGGTTGTTACTTGAGTTTTCCCCGCTGCTTTGCACGCAGTTGGTTGCTGAGGATCTGCTTCCGGATTCGCAGAGATTCCGGGGTAACTTCCAGCAATTCATCATCTGCCAAAAATTCCAGGCAGTCTTCCAAACTCAGGTTGCGGGGCGGAACCAGACGCAGTGCGTCGTCACTTCCGCTGGCACGGGTATTGGTCAGATGCTTCCGCTTGCAGACATTGACTACGAGGTCTTCTGCCTTCGGAGAAGCGCCGACTACCATGCCTTCATAAACCGGAACACCTGCACCGATGAAGAGCGCACCACGTTCCTGTGCATTGTACAGACCGTAGGTAACTGCTTCTCCTGTTTCAAAGGAAATCAAAGAACCGGTGTTTCTTCTCGGAATATCGCCCTTGTATGGCTCATAGTCATGGAACAGGCTGTTCATGATGCCTTCGCCCTTGGTATCCGTCAGGAATTCGCTCTTATAACCAAACAAGCCACGGGACGGAATCAGGAAAGTCAGACGGGTGCGGCTGCCCTGCGGATGCATATCTTGCAGTTCGCCCTTTCTGGCACCCAGCTTTTCCATAACGGAACCCACGCATTCTTCCGGTACATCAATTGAAAGTTCTTCAATTGGCTCATAGCGCTTGCCATCTATTTCTTTATATAGAACATGCGGCGTAGAAACACCCAGTTCGTAGCCTTCCCGGCGCATGTTTTCGATTAAGATGGAAAGGTGCATTTCGCCACGGCCTGCAACACGGAATGCATCGGTGCTGTCTGTTTCTGTAACACGCAGGGAAACGTCTCGCAGCAGTTCCTTCATCAGACGATCACGCAGCTGACGGGAAGTAACAAACTTGCCCTCCTTGCCGGCAAACGGACTGTCGTTGACAGAGAAGGTCATTTCGACCGTTGGTTCGCTGATTTTGGTAAACGGCAGCGGTTCAAAATGTTCCGGATCACAGACGGTATCTCCGATGGAGATGTTTTCAATACCGCTGATCCAAACAATATCGCCGACGGTTGCCTTTTCTGCCGGAACACGCTGTAAGCCCTGAATTTGCAGCAGGGAAACAACCTTGTTTTTGTGGGTTTCTTCCGGATTGTGATAGTTGCCGATTACGATACTCTGATTGACTTGAATGCTGCCTCGTTCGATTCTGCCAACGCCGATTCTGCCGACATATTCATTATAGTCAATCGAGGAGATCAGCATTTGCAGCGGCTGATCCGCATCGCCTTCCGGCGGATCGATATAATGGATAATGGTATCGAACAGCGGTTTCAGATCGGTTCCGGGCGTATGCGGATCCGTGGAAGCTGTTCCGGCACGGCCAGAGCAGTACAGGAAGGGGATGTTTTCCAGCTGTTCTTCGCTGGCATCCAGATCCATCAGCAGTTCCAGTACTTCGTCGCCGATTTCATCCAGTCTGGCATCCGGACGGTCAATCTTGTTGACCACTACAATAATCTTGAGTCCCATTTCCAGTGCCTTGGAGAGTACGAAACGAGTCTGCGGCATCGGGCCTTCTGCGGCATCGACCAGCAGCAGGGCACCATCTACCATGCTCAAAACACGTTCTACCTCACCTCCGAAGTCGGCATGTCCTGGTGTATCAATGATATTAATCTTGGTATCCCCATACCGAACGGAAGTATTTTTTGCTAAAATGGTGATGCCGCGTTCCCGTTCCAGGTCATTGGAATCCATTACACGTTCTGCAACGGCCTGGTTTTCCCGGAAAACGCCGCCTTGCTTCAGCATTTCATCCACCAATGTGGTCTTTCCGTGGTCTACGTGTGCAATAATGGCAACATTTCTCAAATCAGTTCGTATCATATTTTTGATATCCTTCTTTTTATCTGTAGATTGATCCGGCTTTCAGAAGCAACCATGCTTCTGAGAAAGCAGCGGTTTTTCACAATAAAAAAAGAACAGGTGAAATTAACATTCGACCTGTTCTTTGGTGGGAGAGGATGGATTCGAACCATCGAAGCTAGAAGCAACAGATTTACAGTCTGCCCCCTTTGGCCACTCGGGAACTCTCCCATGCATGTATTCTATCAAGTAGAAATTGGAGCTGGTGGACGGACTTGAACCCCCGACCTGCTGATTACAAATCAGCTGCTCTACCAACTGAGCTACACCAGCGCTGCAACGTTAATTATTATATCACAGGAAAAAAGAATTGTCAAGCACTTTTTTCAAAGTTTTTCAAGACTAGCTACTTAAACAAAAGTTTTCCTCAGAACAGCTTCTGTATTGTGCAGACTCAACAAAAGCGGGAGCGCACAAGCTCGATTTGATGCTTCCAACCATATCATAAATTGGAAGAAATGGTCGAGGCGACAGGATTCGAACCTGCGGCATCTTGGTCCCAAACCAAGCACTCTACCAAGCTGAGTTACGCCTCGTTTTAAAAATGCAGCTGCACAAATGCATCATGCAGGCATGTTTCTATTATACTGGATTCCATGCGACTTGTCAAGCTTTTTTTGCAAAAAAATTGCAGGAAAAGACAAACAAGCGAAAATGCCGGGGCATTGTTCGCTTGTTTGCAAGGGACAGAACGCCTGTCCGCATCGAAAGATACAGACAGATCTTATTCTGAATCAGACGACTTTTCCGGTTCTGCATCTGCATTTGTACTTGCAGGCTCTTCTTCGTCTACCGTGCAAGCGTCTGCATCGGTGCAAGCATCTGCATCGCAAGCGCAGTCGCTGCAGCAAGTGCCGTCTTCTGCTTCTTCACAGCAATATGCATCGCTGTCGTCTGCGAAGCAATCCGGACCCTCATCATCGATGCAGAAGGCATGCTTCCGTTTCCGCTGCATGAATGCAACCGTTGCAATCACTGCGCCAGCCGTTGCCAGAATGATCGCTACAATCGTACCTGTTTTCATAATCGGTTCCTCATTTCTCCGCAGATAGAATGGGTACAGCCGCCGAAAGCCGGCAGACATGTACAGATCTGTACCGCCTGCTGCGGAAGGCAGCACAGAAAAAAGAATATACTTTATTATACCATGCTTTTTTCAAAAATACAAGCATATTTATAAAATTTTATCAACGTTTCCAGCAAAATCGATAATTTTTTCAATAGTACCTTGACACCATAAGGAAAAGAAGGTATAATAAAAGACAGTAAGTCAACATTGTTAAATTTATAACGTAATCTACGGCGAATGGCTTGGCAATTGCAGATCAGCTGCATGGCTCGGCACTCGCCGCCCTACGTTTTTGGAAGGATCGAATGATATGAAGCGAGTTTATAATTTTAGCGCAGGCCCAGCTGTCCTGCCGGAAGAAGTGCTGCGGGAAGCAGCAGAGGAAATGCTGGATTATCAGGGAACCGGTATGTCTGTTATGGAAATGAGCCATCGTTCCCAAGCGTTCCAGAACATTATTGATACAGCAGAGCAAGATCTGCGGGATCTGATGGGTATTCCAGACAACTATAAAGTGCTGTTTTTGCAGGGCGGTGCCTCTCAGCAGTTTTCTGCCATTCCAATGAATCTGATGAAAAATGGCGTAGCAGACTACATTGTAACCGGTCAGTGGGCAAAGAAAGCATACCAGGAAGCACAGAAGTACGGCAAGGTTTATAAAGTTGCTTCTTCAGAAGATGAGACCTTCTCCTACATTCCGGATTGCTCCGATCTGCCGATCCATGAGGATGCCGATTACGTTTATATCTGTGAAAACAATACCATTTACGGCACCAAGTTCAAGAAGCTGCCGAACACCAAGGGCAAGCCGTTGGTGGCAGACGTTTCTTCCTGCTTCCTGTCGGAACCGGTTGACGTTTCCAAGTATGGTGTCATCTGGGGCGGTGTACAGAAGAACATTGGCCCGGCCGGCGTTGTGATTATGATTATTCGGGAAGATCTGATTCCGGAAGAAACACCGATTGCCAACACCCCGACCATGCTGAAGTGGAAGACACAGGCAGACGCAAAGTCCCTGTACAATACTCCGCCTTGCTATGGCATTTATATTTGCGGCAAGGTCTTCAAGTGGCTGAAGAAAATGGGTGGTCTGGAAGCTATGCAGGCACGCAATGAAAAGAAAGCTGCAATCCTGTATGATTTCCTGGATCAGAGCAAGTTGTTCCATGGCACCGTTCGCAAGGAAGACCGTTCTTTGATGAATGTACCGTTTGTAACAGGCGACAAGGATCTGGATGCAAAGTTTGTAGCAGAAGCAAAGGCTGCCGGCTTCGAAAACCTGAAGGGTCACCGCACGGTTGGCGGTATGCGTGCTTCTATTTATAATGCAATGCCGATCGAAGGTGTAGAAGCATTGGTTGCATTCATGAAAAAGTTCGAAGAAGAAAACGCATAAGTAAGCGAAAGAGCAATTCTTAGAAAGGAACGGATTCCCATGTATACCATTCAAACATTAAATAAAATTTCTCCTGCTGGCACCAGCTTGTTTGATCCGGCAGTTTATACCGTAACCGATACGGCGCAGAATCCAGATGCCATCATGGTTCGTTCTGCTTCCATGCACGAGATGGAATTTTCCGATCAGCTGCTGGCAATTGCAAGAGCCGGCGCCGGCGTCAATAACATTCCGGTAGCAGATTGTGCCCAGAAGGGAATTTGCGTCTTTAATACACCGGGTGCCAACGCCAACGCCGTAAAGGAACTGGTACTGACCGGTTTGCTGCTGTCTTCCCGGAAAATTACACAGGGCATGCAGTGGGCAGCAACCTTAAAGGAACAGGGCGACCAGGTTGGAAAGCTGGTCGAAAAAGGCAAGAGCCAGTTTGTCGGCCCGGAAATTCAGGGCAAAACCTTGGGTATCATTGGCCTGGGTGCCATTGGTGCACTGGTTGCCAATGCTGCCATTGCATTGGGCATGCAGGTAGTCGGCACTGACCCGTTCCTGTCTGTTGGCGCAGCACTGCGTCTGAATCCAGCCGTTCGGGTGGTTGGAACCCGGGAAGCTGTTTTTGCAGCAGCTGATTACCTGACCATTCACGTACCGTGCAATGCAGATACCAAGGGCATGATCAACCAGGAAACCATTGCGCTGATGAAGGATGGCGTACGGGTTCTGAACTATGCACGTGGCGAACTGGTAAATGATGATGATATGCTGGCTGCACTGGCATCTGGAAAGGTAAGCTGCTACTGCACCGATTTCCCGAATGCAAAGACCTGCTGTGCAGAAGGCGTTCTGGCAACTCCGCATCTTGGCGCTTCCACCCCGGAGAGCGAAGACAATTGTGCCAGCATGGCAGCACAGGAGCTGATGACTTACCTGGAAACCGGTAACATCCGCAACAGTGTCAACATGCCGAATGCAGAATTGGATGCAAAGGGTCCGAAAATCTGCATCATTCATAAAAATATCCCGGCTATGATTGCAAACATTACTGCTGCAATTGCAAAGGCTGGTTTGAATATTGAGACAACGGTAAACGCTAGCCGTGGTGACATTGCGTACACTATGCTGGAAGTTGGCGGCGCTGTTCCGGAATCTGTTTCCGCAGAGCTGGCAGCCGTAGACGGCGTAATCCGTGTCCGTGTAATTGCCAAGTAAGGCAGTTGTCCATTTTTGGCATCTATTTGAGCACCGGCGATGACGGTCGATGCTTCCAAATTGAAAAATAGATCGCATTTCCAGAGTAGAAATCGATGCGTTAAGTGTCCGGCAGACGGGGAGTTGCTGCTGGGACGAAAAGACAAATCCTGCAAAAGCAGGATTTGAACTTGCGGTATCGGTTTCGCATCCCGCTGAATGCATCATAAGAAGCCTTTCATGCTCCTTATGTGCACAAAGCACCATTTTAAGGAGGTTTTTTTCATGAAAGGCTTTTTCTCTATTTTCAAAGAATCCGCAAAAGAATTTACCAAGCTGCGCAGCTTGGTTGTCACAGCAATGTTTGTGGCATTGTCCATGGTCATTGAATCGCAAGCGATTGACCTGCACTATGCAAAGCTGAACTTTGCATTTTTGGCAATTGCTGTGATCGGTATGCTGTTTGGCCCTTGCATGGGCTTGGTTGCCGGACTGGCCTGTGATATTGTCGGTTATCTGGCACATCCGGATGGAGCATTCCTGCCTGCCTATGTGTTGGTTGCTGGTTTGCAGGGGCTGATTTACGGCATCTGTCTGTATCAGAAGATGAATCAGCACAGCATCCAGTTTGTCAACAACAGCACAGGAAAGGGCTTTGACATTACGCTGTATCTGCGTGCCATTGTAGCACGTCTGCTGGATGTCATTGTGATCAATCTGCTGATCAACACCAAATTGAATCTGCACTACGGATTCATTCCGCAGGAAGCATATGGAGCTGCCATTGTAGCACGAATTGCTAAGAATGTCATTGAGTTGGCAATGGATCTGCCGCTGCTGTTTGTGCTGCTGCCAGTTGCTTTGCTGGCATACCAGCGTGTTTTCCAGAAAAAGACAGCCGCTGCTGTATGATGCAGTGCGTACTGATTTCGAGTTTTTCATTTGAAATCAATCACAAATGAACTTGCATGCTGTTTCCTGCAACTCCCAAACAGGCAGCAAAAAAATGCGGTGGCAAATTTGCCATCGCATTTCTTTTTTGCATGTATCCTGCTGATTGCAGTTACTTTCTTCTGGTTCTGTTTTTCCGTTCGGTATTGCGCTTGATGTCACACATCCGCTCTTCGCTGTTCTGCTTAAAGCGGGAGAGCATATCTTCAAAAGTCAGCTCCGTAACCGGAGGCTTTTTCTTTGGCTCCCAGACGTTTGGCTTTTCCCGATGCTGCCGAGGCCGCTGTTGACCGGAACGTGAGTCGGGTCTGTTGTTGTTTTTCTGTTCAGGCTCTGCCTGCTTCATAGAGAGGCTGATTTTACCCTGCTCATTGATCCCAATGACCTTTACCCGAACGACTTGCCCTTCTGTCACAAAATCACGGATTTCATTGACAAAGCTTCTGGAAATTTCCGAAATATGTACCATTCCCATAACTTTCTCATTTTCTTCGTTGTGAATATCCACAAATGCACCGTATTTTGTGATATTCTTCACGGTTCCCTCATAAATTTTACCAATCTCGACCTGCATAGCGTTTCCACGGACCCCCTGCTCTTTCATCAGTTTCTTGAAGTATCATAAAATCGGAATTCATCCGGATAGGCGTACCCATAATCCTCCCGTGCCAGCTTTTCCATATAAGCATCAATATCACCGCTGTCGATGATGCGTTTCAAGTCGGCATTATCCGCCTGCATATTTTCCACTTGTGTTTGAATTTGATGCAGTTCTGTTTGTTTTTGTGCGATGTTGGATTGAATCGACACAACCGTAACGGTACATCCAATGATGGCCGCTACCACTGCCGCCCGCATGATGAACTTATAGAGAAAGCGTGTTCGCTTCGGTTTGGCAGATGAACGGTCCTGCAATTTTTCTGATGATTCCTGCTTCATTTCGCCCATCCTTCCAATCTCGTTTGGGTATATAGCGGAGAACCGGATCTGCGGTTCCTGCCCATATGCCTTTGATTCTTTTATTATACATCATTTCCCACTGTGCAATCAAGAGCAATTTTCATTTTTTTCATTCTTTTTTTGTATTTTGTCGGATTCGCACAAATTTCACACAGATTTTTTTGTGTAGATGCATTGTTCCGGACAGCAGCGGCCGAAAAAGCCGATGCAATAGGCGGCGAATGGCGCCGGAGACACGCCGCACAGCATGCACCACCAAATTGCCCAGTGTGAGGCGGTACAGGAAAAAGCCGAGGAGGTTTCCGACGGCATAAAAGGCACGTAGTTCTCCTCTTGCAAACAGGGCGACAAATCCCATCAGTTGGATGCTCCAAAGCAGCAAAAAGAGGATATCTTCCGCCGCAACGCTGATCTTCCCATGTGGAAAGACCGCACGCAAAATGCGCAGACCGTCATAGAGCATGCCCAGCGGAATGCCTGCCAGGCAGGCAAGCACAAATAGCCGGGTTTGCTCCTGCACGGTGAAAAAGGTTTCCAGTTCCATCAGCGGAACAGCTTTCCAAGCAGGGTGAGCGGCCCGCGCTTGTCCCGGTCACCATATTGCAGTGCCCAGATGTCGCCTTGAATTTTCATATCGCCGGTTTCCACACTGACCGCATCAATATGTAAATTGCGGCCTTTGATGGTGAGTTCGCCCAGTTGGGTATATAGGTTGATGACCCGTTCATCAAAGCAATCCACATCGGTGACACCAGATAAAGTGAGTGCAGCACGATCCTCTAAAATCATGGTGTGATGCATCGGGGGAGTCGTCTTTTTTTCTTCTCGCATGGCAGTCAGCCTCCTTTTTATGCAGTATATGCAGGCGCTTTGTTGAAAATGCCAGCGGCACGCCGTTTTATTTGTATAATTTTTTTGAAAAAAGCGCTTGCAATCCGGTTGGATTTATGCTATACTAAAGTAGTTACTATTATAGATACAGGAGGGTAGAACCTATGAACCATTGGTATTTTATCGTTGGTGCAGTGATTTTGCTGATCAGCGTCATTCTGATTGTCATCTGCATGATGCAGGAACAGAAGCCGCAGAATGCAACTGCTGCATTGTCCGGTGCCAGCAACGACTCATTTTACGATAAGAACAGAGGAAAGACAAAGGAAGCCAGACTGAAGAAGATTACATTTGTTTTCTCCGTTGCATTTTTTGTTTTGATTTTGTTTGTAGACATTCTTTTGCCGCTTCTGACAAAGTAATCGGTTCCAAATACCCTGTGGCTTCTCCGGAATCCACAGGTCATTTTTTTGCAATTCAAACGAAACGCCGCAATTGGGTTCGTCTTGTTTGAAAAAAGGATGGGAATGTTTCATATTCGACCGGATTTTACAGATACTACGCTTGGTCGGAATCCTTTTTTCAGACAAGAACCATTGCGGGAAAGGAGTCCCTTATGACGAAACAAACAACTGCTCCGGAACAGGCACGCAATTCTGTTGCCCAGTACCGGAAAAAAATTATGGTGATTCTCGCAAAGAGCGGACGTACGCCGGTTCGGGATGCGGAACTTGCTGCACAATGCCGCACCAAAAAGGGAAACACCGCCAATTACCAGGCTGCCCTGGCAGAATTGATGCAGGAAGGAAAGATTTTTCACCGCAGACGTGGCTTTCTGTCATGTGATGCCCTGCATTATTTTGTCGGCAGTATCACACGGCTGAGCCGGACGTTTGGCTTTGCACGGCGTGCCGACAACGAGGAAGAAATCTTTATTCCCGGAAAATTTTTGTGCGGTGCCATGCCGCAGGATGTGGTGCTGCTGCACTATATTCCCTCCCGCAGCGGAAAGCCGGAAGGAGAGGTAATCGATGTATTGCAGGCGGCCGACAGCAAGCTAACCGGTACGGTTTTGATGCAGGAAGGCAGTCTCATGCTGCTGCCGGATACGATGGCAAAGACTCCCATCCGCCTGAAAGAAAATCCGGATGTATCCTATCAGGAAGGCGATAAGGTGCTGGCAGAGCTGGTTTCCAGAGGAACCCGGCATGCAGAACACCGTGCCATGGTGCGGCATGTATTTGGCAATGCGCAGCAAGCTTCTGTTTGCGCCAAGGCAATGCTGACATTGCGGGGCATTACGCCGGAGTTCCCGGAAGCAGTTTTGCAGCAGGCACAGCAGCTGGCAGAAACACCGATTGCGCCGGAAGAATACCAGAACCGTCTGGATCTGCGGCAAACACCGATTTTTACCATTGATAGTGCTTCTTCCAAGGACTTGGACGATGCGGTTTCTATTTCCCGGACGGCAAACGGCTATCAGTTGGGCGTACACATTGCCGATGTTTCCCATTATGTCCGGCCGAAGTCTCCGCTGGATGAGGAAGCACTCAATCGAGGCACCAGCATTTATTATGCCGATCAAGTTGTTCCAATGCTGCCGAAGAGTCTGTCCAATGGAATCTGCTCACTGAATCCGCAGGAAGACCGCCTGACTTTCTCTGCCCTGATGGAACTAAACCAGCAGGGAGAACTGGTTTCCTACACCTTTCGGAAGTCCATCATTCGTTCCGCTGTAAAAGGCGTTTACAGCGAGGTCAATGCCATTCTGGACGGCAGCGCATCACCGGAGCTGCTGGAAAAGTATCAGGCAGTATCGCATATGATTCCGGTTATGAATGAACTGTGTGACATTCGGATGGCACAGCGGAAACGGCGTGGTGCGCCGGAGATTGAAACAACAGAAAGTGCGCTGCTTTTCAATGAAAATGGAATTTGTGTGGATGTTGTTCCCCGTACCCGTGGAAAGAGCGAATGCATTATTGAGGAAATGATGCTGCTTGCCAATGAAGCTGCTGCTAAGCTGGCGAGAGAAAAGGGTTTGCCGTTTGTTTACCGCATTCATGAAACACCGTCTCCGGAAAAGATCGATAATTTGGAACATGTTTTACTGCGAATGGGACTGGAGGTTCCAAACTTTACGGCAGTAAAGCCGGGGCACCTGGCAAAAATTCTGGAGCAGGCAAAGGGCAGTCCTGCTTATCCAGTGGTGAACATTATGGTGTTGCGTTCCATGGCAAAGGCAGCCTATGCACCGGAACCGATCGGGCATTTTGGGCTTGCATTGAAGGACTACGCACATTTTACCTCGCCAATTCGCCGGTATCCCGACCTTGCCATTCATCGGATTCTTTCGGCATGGTGTGCAGGACGTTCCGCAGAAGCCATTGAAAAGCGCTATGGTGCCTTTGCTGGACAAGCTTCTCAGCGTTCCAGCGATACGGAATTGCAGGCTATTATGGTGGAACGGGACTGTGAGGACTGTTATAAGGCAGAATATATGGCACAGCATCTGGGAGAGGAATTTGACGGCATCGTATCCGGCATCAGTGATTTTGGATTTTATGTTGCCCTGCCCAATTCTGTCGAGGGCATGGTGCATGTCAGCATGCTTCCAGAAGGAGAATGGTTCAACGATGACGGAATTGCATTTGCCCTGCAATATGGGGATTTGCGGTACCAGTTGGGAGATCCGGTGCGTGTGCAGTGTGTAAAAGCGGATGTCAACAGCGGAAATGTGGATTTTCAGCTGGCAGAACAACAGCAAGAAAGTGCCAATCCAAAAGCTAAGATCTAAAAGCTTTTTGGTGCAGCATTTTCGAGAAATTGCTGCACCAAAAAGCGTTTCTATCTGTGTTTGGTTGCTGGAAATTATTTGAAATTGCCGCATGAGAAAGTTGCTGTTTGGATCTGTCGGGTTAAATTTTGAGGAACCCCTTGCAAAACAAGGCAAAACATGCTATGATAAAGTTGTCTGTTCGGCAGACAGCAATTTACCAGAAAAGGAGTATTTTCCCCATGCAGTATGGTTATTTCGATTTAGCAAATAAAGAATATGTCATCACCAAGCCGGACACACCGGCTCCCTGGGCCAATTATCTGGGTTCCCCGGAATATGGCGCTATTATTTCCAATCAGGCTGCCGGATATAGTTTCGTAAAGTCTGGTGCCAATGGAAGAATTTCTCGCTATCGGTTCAATTCCAATATGGCACTTCCCGGACGGTATATCTACCTGCGGGACAATGATACATCTGATTATTGGTCTGCTTCCTGGCAGCCGGTCGGAAAGCCGCTGGACACCTATAAGAGCGAATGCCGCCATGGAACAGCTTACACCATCCTTTCCGCAGAATATGCCGGAATTGCTTCGGAAGTGACGTATTATGTGCCAAACGGCGCAACGCATGAGGTTTGGCGTGCCAAGATTACCAACCGCAGCAATACCGTTCGGCATTTGTCTGCATTTGGATTCGTAGAATTCACCAATGACAACAACTATGAGCAGGATCAGGTGAATTTGCAGTATACCCTCTTCATCACCCGTACCAGCTTTGAGGGCAATAAGATCATTCAGCACATCAATGAAAACAGCGGCAAGGATGCAACCGGTTCCAATCATCTGGAACGGTTCTTCGGTATGGTAGGCGCTCCGGTAACAGCTTATAATGGCAGTTTGGATCATTTCATCGGCTCATACCGCACCTATTCCAATCCCATTGCAGTAGAAACGGGCAAGTGTGACGGCACCATGAATTTCAACGGCAATGCCTGCGGTGCCTTGCAAACAGAACTGACGCTTCAACCGGGTGAAACCAAGGAACTCATCTTCCTCATGGGACAGAAGAACAATCAGGAAGCCACAGAGCTGCTCGCTGCGTATGAACCAGCTGGAAAGGTCGATGCAGAAGTAGAGGAACTCAAGCAGTTCTGGCACAGCAAGCTGGAAAACTTCCAGGTACAGACTCCGTCCGATGCCTTCAATAACATGATCAATGTATGGAATGCCTACCAGTGTTTCATCACCTTTATCTGGTCTCGTGCCGCTTCCTTTGTTTACTGCGGTCTGCGGAATGGATATGGCTATCGGGATACCGTTCAGGATATTCAGGGTATCATCCACCTGGATCCGGAAATGGCTGCCGATAAAATTCGGTTTATGCTGTCTGCACAGGTGGGCAACGGCGGTGGGTTACCGCTGGTCAAGTTTGACCACAATGCCGGCCATGAAAATACCCCGGATGACCCGGAATATGTAAAGGAAACCGGACATCCTTCCTATCGTGCGGACGATGCGCTGTGGCTGTTCCCGACCATTGCAAAGTATGTTGGGGAAAGCGGCAATGAGGCGTTTTACGATGAAGTCATTGTTTATGCAAACGGCGGAGAAGCTTCTGTTTATGACCACTTGAAGAATGCCATTCGCTTCTCCATGGAACGGCTGGGCGATCACAATATGCCGGCTGGTCTGTATGCAGACTGGAACGACTGCCTGCGGCTCGGCAAACGGGGAGAGTCTACCTTTGTTGCGTTCCAGCTGTATTATGCAATGTCTATGATGCGCAAACTGGCAGAGAAGCGGGGCGATGCTGCCTATGTTACCTATCTGGATCAGGTACAGGCAGAGTTGGGCAAGTCCCTGAGCAAGTGCTGGGATGAAGATCGGTTTATTCGTGGGATTCGGGAAGATGGCGTTGTAGTTGGTGCAAAGAAGGATCCGGAAGCGTCTATGTGGCTGAATCCACAGAGCTGGAGCGTGATTTCCGGATTTGCTTCCGAGGAGCAGGCAAAGACTGCAATGCAGTCTGTTGCAGAAATTTTGGATACACCATATGGTGCCAAACTGCTGGATCCGCCGTATAAGGATCATTACTTTGACGGTGCACGGATGCATATTTTCAATGCAGATACCAAGGAAAATGGCGGTATCTTCTCGCAGTCACAGGGCTGGCTGATTCTGGCAGAATCCCTGATGGGACAGGGCAACGATGCCTTCCGGTACTTTATGGAAAGTGCACCGGCAGCTATGAACGACCGGGCAGAAATTCGTGTGATGGAGCCCTATGTACACGGGCAGTTTACGGAAGCAACGGCTTCTCCGTATGCAGGACGTTCCCACGTGCACTGGCTGACCGGAACAGCTTCCACCGTTATGGTAGGCTGTGTAGAGGGAATCTGTGGAATGCGTCCGGACGAAGATGGACTGCATATTCATCCGGCAATTCCGTCTGATTGGGATGGCTTTACCATGAAGAAGGTGTTCCGCGGCAAGCAGCTGGAGATTACGGTGAAGAATCCGAACCATGTACAGAGCGGTGTTGCATCTTTGACTTTGAATGGCACTGCAATGGAAGGGGATTACATTCCGGCATCCAAGCTGACTGCCTGCAACCAGATCGAATTGGTTTTGGGATAATTTGCAGCAAAGCGCGGATGCAACTGGTTCGTATGATTTAGCATTTACGTGTTCTTGATAAAAAGAAAAAATCTCATGAGAAATTCCCATAAAGGGATCCATTCTCATGAGATTTTCTTTTTATTTTGTTCTTTTTTGAAAACATCATATTTTTTTGCGGAGTGCATATAAATAAGGGATAGTAGGGCATGGGGATGCCATGCCCGGCAGTAATGCTTACATCCATTTGGATCATCTGGAAATGGAGGAATGTTTCTATGCAGTCCAATACACCCAAAACACCGGAGGAATATCGGGAAGAACTGATGCGGATTTATCAAAGCCGCCATCCTGCCTCCCCAGAGCCCGCGCCTGCCCCACAGCCGGAACCGCCCTGTCAACCAGAACCGCAGCCACCTGCACCGCCTGCCCCGGAACCTATGCCAGAACCGGTACAGCCCCCGGAATTGCCAGAACCGGAGCCTATGCCGGAACCACCTGTACCGCCGGCAGAGCCAGAACCAGAACCAGCGCCTCTTCCCATGGAACCGGAAGAACCCATGCCGGTTCCTGTAGAGCCGGAGCCCATGCAGCCGCCGGAAACGCCGATGCCTGCCATGGAAGAAGCGGCAGAAGCACCGGAAGAACCGCCGGAGCAGGCAGCTCCAATGGAGCAAATCAGAACCTTGCCGCGTGATTTACCGCCTGGTATGCCGGATGTGCCGCCTGCTGTTCCATCTACTGCGAACGGCTGGCTAAAGGTCATTGTTCGAACGGGCAACAATGCCATGCCGCTTGCCGGCGTAACCATTATGATCAGCAGCCATGATACGGGCACCATGCGTTTGGAACAAGTTGCGATTACCAATGAAAGCGGTGAAACAGAACGGATCCCGCTTCCTGCGCCGGAACTGGCAGAGTCCTTTACACTGGGCGGTGTACCCACCTACAGCATTTATACAGTTTCTGCCTATGCGCCCGGATATTTTCGGCAGGAGAGTACAGATGTTCCGATATTCCCTGGCATTACCTCTTTGCAGCAGTTCAATCTTATTCCGATGCCGCTGTATGCTGATGGAGAATCGGATACGGCACCACCCTATTCCAATCAAGAACCGCAATTTTAACAGAAGGAGGTGTCTGCCTTGCCGACAGGGGAACCGTTTATTCCGGAAACCATTACTGTTCATTTAGGGCGTCCGAACGAGGATGCACAGGACGTGACCGTTGCCTTTTCCGATTATGTGAAGAACGTTGCATCCAGCGAAATCTACCCGACTTGGCCGGAAGCCTCGCTGCGTGCCAATATCTACGTGATTACGACATTTGCACTCAACCGAATTTATACAGAGTGGTACCGTGCCCGTGGATATGCGTTTGATATTACCAGTTCCACGCAGTATGACCAGAAGTACATATACGGCAGAGAAGTCTTTGAAAATATCAGCCGTTTGGTGGATGAGCAATTCTTTGTATATGTACGCCGAACGGGGACAGTAGAGCCATTGTTTACCGCATTTTGCAATGGAACCACGGTTACCTGTGAGGGACTTTCCCAGTGGGGAACCGTTGATCTTGCCCAGCAGGGAATGGGTGCATATGATATTTTGACCTATTACTATGGAACCGATATTGAGCTGGTACGGGATGCACCCATTCAAAGTGCGACACCGTCCTATCCTGGCTTTCCGCTGGCACTTGGTTATGCCGGAAATGATGTCCGCACCATTCAGGTGCAGCTCAACCGCATTTCACACAACTATCCTGCCATTCCGAAAATTGGCGATGTCAATGGTGATTTCGATTATTATACACAGGATGCCGTGATTGCCTTTCAGGAGATTTTTCAGCTGAATCCAACCGGTGTCATTGATGAGGCAACCTGGTATAAGATTTCCTATATTTTCACCAGTGTCAAACACCTTGCGGAGCTGGATTCGGAAGGGTTGGCGCTGGAGGATGTTGCCAATCAGCATACGGAAACACTCCGCCCCGGCATGCAGGGAGACGATGTACGGTACCTGCAATATTATTTGGCAGTGGTCGGCGCTTATTATGCCAAGGTTCGTCCGGTGGAGATCACCGGATTTTATGGTGCTGAAACAGAAGCTTCGGTGGAATCCTTCCAGCAGGTGTTTGGTTTGCCGCAGACGGGCGTGGTAGATCGCAGAACTTTTTATGACTTGTATCGTGCGTATTTGGGCATTGTGGATTTCATGCCGGTATCGGAAAACACAAAGGAGATCGTGCTGTTTCCGGGGGTTATTCTCCGGGAGGGGATTACCAGTGAGTATGTCCGTATTTTGCAGCAGTACCTGAGCTATATTCACAACACATATCCGGAAGTGGGTGCTGTCAATGCCACCGGTTATTTTGGCCCGATGACGAAACAGTCTGTCATGGCATTTCAGCAGTTGTATGGGCTTCCGGTCAATGGAATTGTAGGGGCAATTACCTGGAATGAGATTGCCGGCCTGTATTCTCAGCTGCTGTTTGGATTTGATAAGCGTCCCTACCAGGCACCGGGCTATACCATACAATAAGGAGGAATGTTCCATGGCGTATCAACTCAATCAAAAACAAGCGCACATTCGGGAATTGCAGCGCTATCTGCATGGCATTTCCTATTTTAATACAGCGATTCCGCATCTTACTGCGGATGGGGTGTATGGAAAAGAAACTGCTATGGCAGTCCGTGCGTTCCAGCAGCAGTACGGGCTGCATCCGACCGGGGAAACCAATCGGGCAACCTGGGATGCCGTTGTACAGCAGTTTCAGCTTTTTGTGACCCAACCGGCAACAGAATTGACCATCTTTCCTGCAAAACTCGGCAGAATTGGGAGCGGAGATGTCGGATTTACGGTGTATGTGGTGCAGGCAATTTTGGAATCCCTGTGTCTGGAGTATGAGAATTTGTTTGCAGTTCCGGTCAATGGAACTTATGGAGCGGAAACCAAGCGTGCTGTGATGCAGTTCCAGCGGGAGAATGGGTTGCGTCCTACTGGGGAAGTCAATGCTGCAACCTGGAACATGCTGGCAGCAGCCATCAATACATTTTCTGGCTAAGAAGCCAAAAAAGAGGAAGCGGTTTGTTATGCGCTTCCTCTTTTTGTATCATCTGGTTTTGAATGCGTCCTATCGAACCTTTGCGCCGCAGGGCAGGGATTCATCTGCAAACAGAACTTTGACTGCGCCGTCTGCACCATCTGCTGCACAAATCATGCCGCAGCTTTCTACACCGCACAGTTTAGCCGGTTTCAGGTTGGCAACCAGCACAATCTTCTTGCCGATCAGGTCTTCCGGTGCATACCATGGTGCAATACCGGAAACCACCTGTCTGCCGCCCATGCCGTCATCCAGCTGTAAGCGCAGCAGTTTCTTGGACTTCTTGACCTTTTCGCAGGCAGTAACCTTTGCAACCCGCAGATCAACCTTTGCAAAAGTTTCAATGTCAATTTCCTCTGCCAGTTCCGGTACGTCGAATGCCGGTTCTTCCGGCTTCTGGTCTGCCGGCAGATTTGCAGAAATGATCTGGTTGAGTTCTTCAATTTCCTTGTCCACATCAATTCTCGGGAACAGGATTTCACCCTTCTGGACGGTAACATCTGCCGGCAGAACACCGAACTGATCCATCTTTTCATAGGTGACATCGGCTTCTGTTGCACCAATCTGCTCCCATACCTTCGGCATGGTGGTCGGCATAAAGGCGCTCAGTGCAGTGGAAATGATCCGGATTACTTCTAAGAGGTGATACAGAACAGTTGCCAGACGCGTCCGGTTGGCTTCGTCCTTTGCCAGAATCCACGGTGCTGTTTCGTCAATGTACTTGTTGGCACGGGAAACAACCTGGAAAATTTCTTCCAGCGCACGGTTCAGCTGGGTACGATCCATATAACCGTCTACGGCTGCCTTCATGCTGCAAGCAGTCTGTACCAGGTCTTCATCAAATTCGCCGGCCTGCCGTTCGGTTGGCAGTGTGCCGCCGAAATACTTTTCCACCATGGCAACGGTACGGGAAACCAAATTGCCGAATCCGTTTGCCAGATCGGAGTTGATCCGGTTGATCATGATTTCATTGGAGAAGGAGCTGTCTGCGCCCAGTGCCATTTCCCGCAGGATGTGGTACCGGATGGCATCTGCGCCGTAACGGTCTGCCAGCACCAGTGGATCTACCACATTGCCCAGGGACTTGCTCATTTTTTGACCGTTGAAGGTAATCCAGCCGTGAACAGCCAGATGTTTCGGCAGCGGCAGATCCAATGCCATCAGCATAGCGGGCCAAATAATGGCATGGAACCGCATGATGTCCTTTGCAACCATGTGTACATCTGCCGGCCAGAATTTGTCGAAGTCGTTGTATGCTTCGTTCCAGTAGCCCAATGCAGAAATATAGTTGGACAGGGCATCAACCCAAACATAAATAACGTGATTGGTGTCAAAGGTAACCGGAATGCCCCATTTAAAAGAGGTTCTGGAAACGCACAGATCTTCCAGTCCCGGTTTAATGAAGTTGTTCACCAATTCAGTGGCTCTTGTCTTTGGCTGCAAGTAATCGGTTTCAGTCAGCAGCTTTTCAATGCGGTCTGCAAACGGAGAGAGCTTGAAGAAGTACGCTTCTTCCTTGGCTTCCACAACGGGGCGGCCGCATTCCGGGCACTTGCCGTCGATCAGCTGGGACTCAGTCCAGAAGCTTTCACAAGGCGTACAGTACTTTCCGGAATATTCCCCTTTATAGATGTATCCCTTGTCGTACAGTGCTTTGAAAATTTTCTGTACGGTTTCTACGTGGTAGTCATCGGTGGTACGGATGTAACGGTCGTAGCTGATGTTCATACGGCTCCAAAGGCCTTTGAAGATTGCCACGATTTCATCGACATATTCCTTCGGGGTGACACCCTTTTCGGCTGCCTTCTGTTCGATTTTCAAGCCGTGTTCATCGGTTCCGGTCAGGAACAGAACATCATAGCCCTGCATGCGGCGATACCGTGCAATGGAATCGCACGCTACGGTTGTATAGCAATGTCCGATATGGGGATTCCCGGACGGATAATAGATTGGGGTGGTAATATAATATGGTTTTTTTGACATGCTCCAAATCCTCCTAATCAAGTGCACCCATTGGTGCGAAATTGGTTATCTATTATTATACTGCATTTTTCTGTGTTTGTCCACGTCTTTTTTGAATTTTTCCAAAAACGGCACCCAGATCTTGGACTTTATGGACTTTTATTGGAAAAAATCCGAAAAAAATTTTCAAAAAGCCTAGCAATGCAGAAAAAAGTGTGCTATAATAGGAACTGTAACAGATGCGGATACAGTTGTATCCGCTGACCGGATTCTGTCGTCCTCCATGTACGATGGAAGCCGAATAATTGATAAAGAGGGTTTTGCACCATGGAAATCAAGTATTCATTGACAAAAACACCAAAGGAAAAGCCGAAGGATGAGAGTAAGCTTGGATTCGGTCATATCTTTACCGACCATATGCTGATTATGCCGTATACAGCAGGACAGGGTTGGCACGATCCGGAAATTCGTCCGTATGGCCCGATTGAACTAAGCCCGGCTTCTATGTGTCTGCACTATGGTCAGACTGTTTTCGAAGGCTTGAAGGCATACCGCACCGCAGAAGGCAAGGTACAGCTGTTCCGTCCGGAAGAAAACTTCAAGCGTCTGAATCGTTCCAATGAGCGTCTGGTGATTCCGGAACTGCCGGTTGACCTGGCCATGCAGTGCTTGATGGCATTGCTGGAAGTGGAAAAGGATTGGGTTCCGCATCAGGAAGGCGCTTCTTTGTACATTCGTCCGTTTATCATTGCTGCCGATCCATATCTGGGCGTTCGTCCGGCTGATCAGTACTACTTCATGATCATCCTGTCTCCGTCCGGTGCATACTATGAATCCGGTCTGAATCCGGTTAACATCTATGTAGAAGATCACTATGTTCGAACCGTTCGTGGATGTATGGGTTATGCCAAGACAGGCGGTAACTATGCAGCTTCCCTGCACAGCCAGGATGATGCCCACAACCAGGGTTATTCTCAGGTGCTGTGGCTGGACGGCGTAGAGCAGAAGTACATCGAAGAAGTTGGCGCAATGAACATCTTCTTCATCATTGACGGCGAATTGGTTACACCGTCCCTGGAAACCGGCTCCATTCTGTCCGGTATCACCAGAAAGTCTACCATTGAGCTTTGCAAGAGCTGGGGCATGCCGGTTTCGGAACGCCGTATCACCATTCAGGAAATTGCAGATGCTTATGATGCTGGGAAACTGGATGAAGTATTCGGTACCGGTACAGCTGCTGTTATTTCTCCGGTTGGTCACCTGAAGTGGGAAGACAAGGTTATGGAGATCAACAACAATAAGATTGGACCAATCTCTCAGAAGATCTATGATACACTCACTGGTATTCAGTGGGGCACGCGTCCGGATCCGTTCGGCTGGATTGTTCCTGTTAAATAAAAGAAAGCAGATTCGTAGCGGGTTGCATGCAGCGCATGTTGTGTGCAAAACCGTACGAAAAAAGGTAAGGGTTTTAGAAAGCCTGCCCGTGAGAAGGGATGCGGGTAGGCTTTTTTTATGAGATTTTTAAGAAAAAAGAATTGGGAAAGGATATTTGAAAAATGAATAAAAGTACTATGCAGAATCTGCGCAGGAATGCGCGGTCGATGGCGTTTGGGAGTCCGTATGCAGAAGGTTTGCTCTGTTTTCTGTGTTTCGCTGTCGTCATTTATGCTCTATTTCGACTGCATCAGCCCATCCAGGAGATAATAGCCGGGCATGATTCCGCGTACCATTATCTGCGGATTGATGCCACTGCGGAAAATTTACGGAACGGCACGCTTTTTTCCGGCGTGGATTACCTGTTCCTGAATGGAGCCGGCTATGCCAGTTCTGCGGCATACCCCGACTTTTTTCTGCTGATTCCGGCTTGCCTGCGCCTGTTGGGGGTTGGCATCGGAACCACAATGTCGGTTTATCTGCTGCTTTGTGATTGTGCAACGTATTTGACGATGTTCCTCTGCGGAAGAGCCTGCACCAAAAGCGCAGTGGGCGGAACCATTGCAGCAGTTGCCTACACGCTCTGCCAGTACCGAATGGATAATATTTTTATCCGGCTGGCATTGGGCGAGGTACAGGCGCTGATTTTCTGGCCATTGATTTTGTATGGATTGTATGACTTGATATTCGAAGACTTTCGAAAACCGTATGTATTGGGGATTGGCTTTGTCGGAATGCTGCTAAGCCATGTCATTTCAACAGTTTTTGCATTTGCGCTGAGTGTATTGCTGGCAGTCCTCTTCTTCTATCGGTTGCTTCGGCAGCCAAAAAAGCTGCTCAAGCTGCTGCTGACGGCGGTTGCAGTTCTGGCAGTGACAGCATTCTATTGGATTCCGCTTCTGGAGTTAAAGGGATCCTGTGATCTGGGTTTGGATCATCCGGCATTCTATGCTTCCAATTACCCATTAGAATTTTATAATGTATTCCGGGATTTGTATACCGGGGCAGACGGCCCGAGTCTGGGTATCGTGCTGTTTCTGCTTTGCCTGCTGCGTGTCTTTCTGACGAAGCGCTCTCCGGCTTATCAGGCATTTCCTATGCAATGCGCCTCCGATCGGTCTGCCAGTGTGCGGACAGCTGCGGATGTATTTGCCTTGCTTGGCGTATTTTTTGCCGTTTTTACAACCAAATTGGTACCATGGAAAAAGTTGGCAAAGTATCTGGATTTCATGCAGTTCCCTTGGCGGCTGTTTGGGCCGGTCAGCGCGTTGCTGGTGCTTGCCGGTGCGATTTATCTGTTTTATTTGCTGTCGTTTACCAAGGCAAAAAAGCTGGGCTTGGTGGCAGCAGTTGCGGCCTTTTTCCTGTGCTTCCTGATTCATATGGATCGTTTAACGATTACACGGTTAGGCGTCTATCAGGATGATTACTTTACCAGTCAGGCAGATCCAACCTTTTCGATTGGCATGTCTGAGTACTTACCCATGGCGGCTCGAAACGATGGAGATGCCATGCGTGCCAGAACCGATGTCCTGACGCTGGACGATACCATCACTTGCTCCTTTGAACGGAATGTCAATGAACTGCACTTTACCACACCGGAGGGCGATGCCAAAACCGCAGAGGTGCCGTACATCTGGTACAAAGGGTATGAGGCAGTGGATGAGACTGGCGCAGAGCTGCCGGTTACGATGTCCGATCATGGCTTTGTTTCGGTGGAACTGCCGGGCGGTGTGCACGAGATTACCGTCACGCATCATGCAACGCCCCTTCGTGTAGCTTGCAATGTTGGTTCGCTGCTGGCAGCAGTAGCCCTGTTGGGATTGGCAGTCCTGCATCGTTTTCGGAAGCCGCCGAAGCCGTGTGTGTTGGTACAGGATCGCAGTTCCACAGAGGCAGCAGAGTCTGTCCAGCAGCCGGAAAAACAAGAGGAGCAGGCGGAGGCGCCCCAAGAAGCACAGGCATCGTCAGAAAATCAGTCAAAGGAGGAGCCGACATGTTAAAAGTAAAACGGGCAGAACTTCCGGGAAAGCTGGAGGTTTGGGTTAGAAATATCATCTGTGCATTTGCACTGGTAATTTTGGGCTTTTGTCTGATTGAAAGCTTTATGCATACCATGGAGCTTCGAAAATCGGACGAAGCCTTTGAGGGAATCATTCACCACAGCGACAACTTCTTGGTCAATGCAATTTGCATTGCCGTTGTTCTGCTGTTGGTTGCGCTTGTCATTCCGTATTTAGAAAAAATACCCATTGGGATTCAGATGGGCGTATTGGCGGCGGTGACGATCACACTCGGTTCCATCTGGGTGCTGTCCTCGCAGAGTGCACCGACAGAGGATTCCTTTATGGTTACCAATGCGGCACGGATGGCATCCGAAGGCGATTACAGCTTTATGAGTGACCGCTACTTCAGCAATTATTCCTTTCAGCTTGGATTTGTGTTATACTGCGAATGCTTTATGCGCCTATTTGGACCGCATGATACGCTGCTGTACTTTGAGTTTATCAATGTGGTTTTGCTGGCAGCTGCTTACATGGGCTTGATTCTGATTCTGCGCCGTCTGTTCCACAGCAAGCGGATTCAGACCATTGCTTGTTTGACCCTGCTGTTCTGCATGCAGCCGATTTTGTTCTCCGTATTCATTTATGGAATCATTCCTGGTATTACATTTGCCATTTATGCTGTTTTGTGTGAGATTCTCTATTTCCAGAGTGAAAAGAAAATCAAGTATCTCTGGGCAGCATGCTCTGCTATTTGTATTGCGCTTGCCGCCATGGTCAAACTGAACAATTATATTATTTTAATTGCCATGGTGATGATGGCGCTGATCAAACTCGTTCAGCGAAGAAAACTGTCGGATTTGATTTATATTGTGGTAGCTGTTTTGCTGACTTTGAGCATCAATTCGTCTGTTTGCAAGTTGTATGAAGCACGCAGTGATACGAAATTGAATGATTCACTTCCGATGATCTCCTATGCAGTCATGGGGCTGAATTATCCTTATAATGTGGTGGGCTGTACCGCAGCCGGCTGGTATAACAGTTCGTATACGCTCGGCAACTTTGAAAGCCACAATTATGATGCTAAGGAAGCAGCGGCTGCCTCCAAGGAACAGATCAAGGAGCGTCTTTCCTATTTTGCGCATCATTATCAGGAAACCAACGACTTCTTCTATGAAAAGAATATGTCGCAATGGAACGAACCGACCTATGCAAGTATCTGGATCAACATTGTGCGAATCAAGTACCAGGAGGTTGGAAAGATTGCCACCTATGTTTGCGATACAGCGCCAGAGAAAACCACGCAGTATATGAATGTTTATCAGCTGCTGATTTTCTTGGGTGCATTTGCCGGTGTATTCTGCTGCTGGAAAAAGAAGGACGTATTTTGTTCCTGTTTCCTTTTGATTATCGTAGGCGCCTTCTTCTATCATATGATATTCGAGGGAAAATCGCAGTATATTTTGCCGTACTTCCTGTTGCTGTGCGGATTTTCTGCGGTCGGCATGGACTTCCTCAGCAAAAAGGTGGAGGCGATTCTGCCGAAGTGGGGCAAAAAGAAACAAGCACAGCTTGTAACAGATGCAAAACCGGAAGAAACCATATAATGTTAAAAGCCTGCACCAGCCGTGTGCAGGCTTTTTGTGCAGGATGGATGAATTTTGCGGAGGAAGCTTGACAATTTGCTGGATTTGTGGTATCATAAAAACACATAAAAATGGTTTTATTGGAAACGTACATTCTCTGAAATGATAACGAACAACACGATTTTATGAAATTTTGTCGGAATCAATGAGGAGGATTTTTTTATGCCCAAAAACAAATTACAAGAAGTTATTTTTACCATTTTGATGGTGCTTGTTATGGTATATGCAATGGTTTGTTATAACATTGCATTGAGCAATGGCAGTATGCAAAACTGGGTGTTTGTAGCTGCATTACAGGAATTGCCGCTTATGGGAGCGCTTGCATTTGTACTGGACTTTTTTGTAGTAGGACATTTGGCGAAGAAAATCGCAATGCGGCTGGTATCGATGGAGCAGGAACATCCGTTTCATTTGGTACTCGCAATTTCTGCGGTGTCGGTAGCCTTTATGTGTCCGCTAATGAGTCTGGCTGCGACGATTTTCTTTCAGCATGCCGGAACGCAGCTGATCAGTGTTTGGCTACAGACAACTGCTCTGAATTTCCCGATGGCACTTTGCTGGCAGTTGTTTTTTGCAGGACCGTTGGTTCGGTTTGTATTTCGACAGCTGTTTCGCCAGTCAGCGGTTCGCACAAAGTCATCGGCTGTACAGATGTCTGCACGGGAAGAGTGATTGCCCGTGCAAAAAATGGAAGCTATTGATTGGTGCTGTTTCCAGATGAAGCAGCATCCATTGATTTTCTCCGCTCGCCCAATGAGGTGAGCGGATTTTTTTATCATTCCTTGGGATAAGTTCTAAAATTTTTGTTGCACTTTTGTGGAAACTGTGCTATAATAAAGTATCTATTAGTTAGGAGGCGTTGCAGATGTGCGGCATAGTAGGCTATGTAGGGCAAAGGGATTGCGTGGATGTCCTCATGAGCGGCCTGACCAAGCTGGAATACCGTGGATATGATTCCGCCGGTATCGCAGTATTTGATCATGGAAAGATTAAAGTGGCAAAGTCAAAGGGTCGCTTGAAAAATCTGGAACAGAAGATGGAGCAGGAAGGAAGACCAAATGGTCATGTTGGCATCGGGCATACTCGATGGGCAACACACGGGGAACCTTCTGATGTGAATTCGCACCCCCACAGCGGCGGACGGGTCACCATCGTACACAACGGCATCATTGAAAATTATAAAGAATTGAAAAATTACTTGCTGTCAAAAGGTGTAACCTTTGACAGTGATACCGATACAGAAGTTGCAGCAAAATTATTGGATTACAATTATAACGGCAGTCCGTTGGACACCATTGCAGAAACCATCCGGGATCTGGAAGGTTCCTATGCATTGGGCATTCTGTTCGCCGATCATCCGGGCGAAGTGTATGCGGTTCGGCGGGAAAGTCCGCTGATTGTCGGACTGGGCAAAGGGGAATCCTTTATTGCATCGGATGTTCCGGCTATTTTACGCTACACGAAGGATTATTACCTGCTGGATTATGATGAAATTGTCGTTTTGAATGCAAATGGTGCAGAAGTGTATGATGTGTACGGTAAACGGGTGGAAAAGGAACGGAAAACCGCCGACTGGGACATGGAAGCTGCGGAAAAGGGCGGCTATGCCCACTTTATGTTGAAGGAAATTCACGAGCAGCCGACTGCCATCAAGACCACCATTCAGCCCCGTATCCGGGATGGCTTGCCCAACCTGGAAGAATGCGGCATTACACCGGAAGTACTCAAGGGCTTCCGCCAGATTTTTGTGGTTGCCTGCGGAACCGCCATGCATGCCGGTATGGTTGGAAAGTATGTCATTGAAAAACTGGCAAAGGTTCCGGTTACAGTCGATATTGCTTCAGAATTCCGGTATCGGGATCCGCTGGTCGGCGAAGGAGATCTGGTGATTATTATTTCCCAGTCCGGAGAAACTGCCGACAGTCTGGCAGCGATGCGGCTTGCCAAGCAGCTCGGTGCGAAAACGCTTGCCATTGTCAATGCAAAGGGCAGCTCCATTGCACGGGAAGCAGATATGCTGATCTATACCCATGCGGGCCCGGAAATTGCAGTTGCTTCTACCAAGGCATACATGGTGCAGATTGCCGTGATGTACTTACTGGCGTTTGAATTGGCGCTGGCTGTAAATGCCATTGATGAGACAGAGTGCCGCAGATTGGTTGCCCTGTTGCAGCAGACACCGGATGTCATCCGTACCATTTTGGAACACAAAGAGGAAACCCAGCATATTGCCTCGCAGCTGATTACCGCAGACAGCTTGCTGTACATCGGCAGAGGGCTGGATTATGCATTGAGCATGGAGGGGTCTCTGAAGCTCAAGGAAATTTCCTACATTCATTCGGAATCCTATGCAGCCGGCGAGCTAAAGCACGGTACCATTTCGCTGATTTCAGACGGTATGCCGGTTATTGCAGTGGCAACTCAGCAGGCATTGTTTGAGAAAACCATCAGCAACATCCAGGAAGTCAAGTCCAGAGGCGCAAAGGTGATTCTGATTTGTCGGGACACCTACCAGCCGGACGATCATACTGCTGATATGAAATTCGGTTTGCCGGATTTTGACGACCTGCTGATGCCGATGATTGCAGTGGTTCCGTTGCAGCTGATTGCATACTATACATCTGTATTAAAGGGGAACGATGTCGATAAACCACGGAATCTGGCAAAGTCCGTTACCGTGGAATAAGGATTTTGGAAGTGGAACAGGGGGCAGGTTTGGGCGCATGTGTCGCATGCGTCTGCTGCCCCATTTCTATGAAAACGCAGAAAGGAGCGGCTATCTGTTCGGCAGATAGCAAATACTATGAAAAAACATCTCATTTGTACCGCACTGCTGGGTGCCATTTTTCTTCCCACTGCGGTGTTTTCGATGCCGGCTGCGGCGGAAGATGCCTCTAGTACCGCAGAAACTTATACCAGCGGCGATTTTTCCTATACGCTGGACGATGACGGCAATGCCACACTGACAGCCTACACGGGCGGAAAAGATCTGGTTTTGCCGGAAGAGCTGGATGGACATCCGGTTACCAAGGCAAGCGATTACATTTTTGCCGATAATGATACACTGGAAACGGTTTCTGTTTCTGCTGCTATGACGGATTTGGGGGACAGTTGCTTTTTTGGATGTGACAATATCACCTCTTTCTCCGTTGCTGATGGCAATCTCGTTTATGCAGCGCAGGACGACATTCTTTACTCTAAGGATAATACCTTCCTGATTGCCTACCCGAATGGCAAGACGGAGAAGACCTTTACCGTTCCGGACGGCGTTGAACAAATTGGAACGGGTGCCTTTGGGTATGCCAAGCTGCAATCGATCACCATGCCGGATTCCGTTACCACCATCAATGAGTGGGCATTTGCCTACAGCACCTTGACGGATGTGACGTTCTCCCCGAATATCACGGCAATTTATGACTATGCATTTTCCTATTGTGCAGATATGACGGATTGGAATCTGCCGGAAAAACTGGAATACATCGGCAATGCAGCTTTTGTAAACTGTACCGGCATGACGGAGATCAAACTGCCGGAATCCCTGACTACCATTGGAATGGGTGCCTTTACCGGAACTGGTCTGACCAGTATTACCGTACCTGCTTCCGTTGGCTCCATTGGATATTGTGCCATCGGCTATCAGGATATGACCACACCGGTGGATGGTTTTATCATTTATGGTGTAACCGGTTCCAAGGCGCAGGAATATGCAACTGAAACCGATTCGGAATATTCTGATTATAAAAATAATTTCACTTTTGTTCCGGTAAAGGATACAGGAAATAGCATTCAGGACAGCGAAGCCATTGCAGAGGAAGCTGCCAATGCAACTGGTGATAAGAGCAAATCCTCTACCGATGTAACCAAGAAGGACAACAGCAAGAAACTGCTCTTCGGCATTGCTTGTGGAGTTGTATTGCTGATTGGCGGCGGTGCACTCCTGCTTACCAATCGGCCGAAGAAGGATACTTCTAAGAAAAAGCAGACAGACAGCAAATCGGATTCTGACAAGCAGACGGCGGACAAGCAAAATCCGGATCAGCAGCAGTCTGCCTCCAAAACATCATCGGACGGTGAGGATCACGAATGAATGGATGGAAACACGCAGCCTCCGCAGTCCTTTCGGTTCTGACCCTGTGCGGATTGATCTGGACACCTGGCATTCCCGCAGAAGGCGAAAACTCCGATTCCTATACGTATATGGAGGAGGAAACCTCCGGACATAAAGTTTCCGGAATCTTCACCTATGAAGAGACGGATACAGGCATTACCATTACTTCCTGCGATACCAATGCGACGGAAGCAGAAGTCCCGGCAACCATTTCCGGGAAACCAGTTACACAGCTTGGAAACGGTGCCTTTACCCAATGCCAGCTGCTGAGTACTGTTACTTTGCCGAGTTCCATTACCAAAATCGGCGAGAGTGCTTTTTACTGCTGCAATTCACTGAAAAGCTTGACAATTCCGAGTTCCGTAACCGAAATCGGAAAGGGCGCTTTTCAGACTTGTACTTCTCTGGAAACGGTTACGCTTCCGGCTGGACTGACCACCATTCCGGAAGCTGCTTTTCAGGGCTGTTCCAATTTGACCGCGGTGACGCTGAATGGTGCGGTGACACAGATCGGCGGACAGGCATTTGAAGCTTGTACCGCACTGACCACGTTTTCCATTCCGGAAACGGTAACCACCATTGGGGACTATGCCTTTCGGCAGTGCAGTGCTTTGACGGAAATGACCATTCCGGCAGCCTGCACCTCGTTGGGGCAGTATGTCTGGGATGACTGTGCCGCATTGACCAATCTGTACGTTGCTGCCGGAAATCCGGCATACGCCGATCAGAACGGTGTACTCTTTACCGCAGACGGCAGCCAGCTGATTCGCTATCCGCAAAACAAGCCGGAGACGACGTATACGGTTCCGGATGGATGCACCAGCTTAGCGGATTGGAGTTTTAACTATGCAGCTTCCTTAGAGACATTGGATCTGAACCAGGTGACAGAGCTTGGTGCAGACTGCTTCATTTATTGTACGGCGTTGCAGCAAGTGACGCTGCCAGAGGGCATCACGGCGCTGAACGGAGCGGCTTTTTATGGCTGTTCGGCATTGGAATCCATCACGCTTCCAAGCTCTTTGCAAACCATTGGGGAGCACTGCTTTGGAGCGTGCACTGCATTAACTTCTGTGACCATTCCGGAAGGTGTTACAACCATCGGCAGCAGTGCCTTTCTGAATTGCCTGTCGCTGAAAACGGTGACGCTCCCGGACAGCGTAACGGAAATTGGAACATATGCATTTGGGTATATGATTGCTGCCGATTCGGAAAATTATCAGCCAATTGAAGGCTTTTCGCTGCAGGGGAACAGCAAAACGGTACAGGCGTACCGAAAAGATCACAACCTTTCTGCTTCCAGCGGTTTTCCAACTTGGGGGATTGTCTGCTGTGTAGCAGCTGTTGTACTCGTTGCAGGCGGTGTCATTGTGGGCATTGTTTGCATGAACCGCCGCCATTAATTCAAGGAAGGAATCAGTTATGAATCAATTCAAACGAATTGCTGCTGCGCTGCTGTCCGGCGTTTTGCTGTGCGGTGCACTGCCAGCTTCTACTGTGGTTTGGGCAGTCGGCAATGACAGCATTTTGCAGGACAATCAGACGAGCTATGCAGTCGGTGATACTTTTGATGACGGGGTACTGACCTATACCATTACCGGAGCTGCAACGGTGTCGGTAACCGATTGTACGCTGGGTGCCAGTTACGTCAACATTGGCGAAAAGATCAGCGGCTATACCATAACCGGAATCGGAGACGGCGCCTTTGAAGGCATGGAAAGTATGGTATCTGTTACCATTCCGAAGTCTGTGACAACCATTGAAGATGGCGCTTTTAATGGATGTACCGGGCTGACGTCTATTACGCTGCCGGACAGTGTTACAAAAATTCCGGCTGGCTGTTTCCAGGGATGCAGCAGTTTGCAGGAAATCAAGCTAGGCAGTCAAGTGACAGAAATTGGAGACATGGCGTTTGCGCTATGTACTTCTCTGGAAACCTTTACATTTCCGGAGACTGTGACCGCAGTTGGCTTGAAGCTGTTTTTCGGCTGTGCCAAGCTGCAAGAAGTTACACTTCCGGAAAGCCTGACTACACTGGGTACGCAGATGTTTTTCTCCTGCCCGGCATTGGAAAGCATCACCATTCCGGCTTCCGTGGAAGATGTCGGCGTGATGGCATTTTCCGGCTGTACCGGATTAAAGGAGATTGTCGTTGCAGATGGCAACGAATATTTCACAGTGCACGAAGGCGCACTGTTTGACAAGAATTTGGAAGTACTCTACTGCTATCCGGCGGCGCAAACGGAAACCTCCTATACGGCACCAGACAGCACACTGGTCATTGGCCCTTCTGCCTTTATGTGTGCAGCTAGTTTGACACAGGTAACGCTGCCGGAAAAACTGCGTTATATCGGAGACGGTGCATTTTATGGCTGCGTGGGATTGTCCTCCATCATTCTTCCAGAGGCAGTGACCACCATTGGAGACAATGCATTTGACAGCTGCTCCGCTCTGCAAACGGTAACTTTTGTTGGTGCAGATGCAGAAGAACAAACCGGGGAAGATCTCAGCATTGGCAGTTATGCCTTTTTTGCTTGTCCGAAACTGCTGGATGTTACGTTGCCGAAGCGAGTTTCCAGCATCGGTTCCTATGCATTTGGCTGTACGGAAGAGACGGATTCTGCCAATACCGCCAACGCAGCCGGGGATGAGATTGCCGTAAAGGTGGTTTCCGGCTTTGTACTCAGCGGCTATACGGGAACCGCATCGGATTATGTCAAAAACTGTGATGTCAAGATTTCATTCCATGCCCTAAATTTCAACTGGAAATCCTTTGTTTTTTGGGTGGTACTGGGCGCTGCCGGTTTGATTATTCTCTTGTTGGCAGTGCGTGTGATTCGGCGTAATATGCTCACCCCGGAAGAACGGGAAGCCTTGAAAAAAGCCCAGCAGCAAAAGCGGGTTCCGCTGTCTCAACGGGAGCAGGCATCTGATGCAGAGGAAAAGGAATCGGATGACGGCTATCAGAGTATTCTTGGCAAGGAGGACGAGGACGAAGACGAATCTGCATCGCCGACTGTTCCAGTGATTGATTCTGTGGCGCATGGTATGACACATTTCCGGGGACACGCTGATGCGGATTCAGATACAGAATCGGCACAGCCGGCCGCAGAAGCAGCTAATCAAACGACAGAATCAAAGTAGCACATCGATTCGCTGCCTGCCGGAATCGGGGGACAGTGTTTGAAAAAACGATCAATCCGCTTGCAGACGGACTGATCGTTTTTTTTGTTGCGGAATAGATGCTGTTAGATGTCTGCGGTTGTTCCCATTGCATTGCGCCGGAATAGAAAAGAAATGCACCAGACAGCTGCCAGAGCCACTAAGATATAAATAATTCGGCTGATGAGAGCGGCTGCACCGCCAAAGATCCAGGCAACTGCGTCGAATTCAAAAATGCCGACCAGTCCCCAGTTGATGCCGCCGATTACCAGGATAATTAATGCGAGACGATCCCACATTGTGATTTCACCTCATTTCATCCCGCATGCATGTGCAGAATGGCGAAATTGCGTGCATTCTGCGTGCTGCGTTGGTGTTATCTTAACCGTTTTTGCAGGAACTATACATGCAAAAAAACAGATGATTCCGGTAAATTCTGCAACATCTCCATAAAAAATTGGCAATTTGCATTGAAACCGCTTTTTATTTTAGTGCTATTGCACAAATTTAAAGGTTTTCTGCAAAAAAACAAAAAAACGCCTTGACGGATGCCGAAAAATCAGGTATAATAGGGATAGTGATAATTCACATTGATTATTATCACTCGTTTTGTTGTCTCCTTTCTTTTGTTCTACACATATTTATTTTTATTTCGCCAGAGCGCAATGCTCTGGCATTTTTTTTGCAGAAATACCGCACTTTTTTCATGAAAACGGGTTGACTTTTTGTAGAGAAATGTGCTACAATGGCAATATTTCACCGTTGCAAGACTCAATATCAAGGAGGAATGACACAATATGAAACAACAACCCATTTACAAAAACGCACTCAAACTCGCGGTACCAATGATGATTCAAAATGGCATTACCAATATGGTCAGTCTGGTGGACAACGTGATGGTCGGCAGCCAGGGAACGGAAGCCATGACCGGCGTTTCCATTGTCGGACAATTGATTTTCGTCTTCAACCTAGCCATTTTCGGCGGACTGTCCGGTCCCGGTATTTATGGCGCACAGTATTATGGGCAGAACAACTTGAACGGATTCCGCAACGCCGTTCGAATGAAGCAGTGGATTAGCTTTTTCTGCCTGCTGGCAGGCTTGGCAGTCTTTTTGCTGGGCGGAGAAAATCTGATCGGGCTGTATCTGCACGGCGAGAGTGCAGACGTTGATCCAGCTGCCACTATGCATTATGCCAAGCAGTACCTGCATGTGATGCTGTTCGGACTTCCGCCGTTTGTAGTGACACAAGTATATGCCAGCAGCCTGCGCGAAACTGGGGACAGTGTAAAGCCGATGCTGGCAGGAATTCTTTCCGTTTTTGTGGACATCATTGGCAATTATCTATTGATTTACGGCAATTTCGGCATGCCGAAACTTGGCGTACAGGGTGCTGCCATTGCAACGGTTCTGGCTCGTGTCGTAGAGATGAGCATTGTTGTGATTTGGGCACATGCCAGAAAGCGTAAGCATGTCTTCTTACAGGGACTTTACCGCACCATGCGCATTCCGGCGGATTCTGCAAAGAAGATGATTCGGAAGGGACTTCCGATCTTTTTCAATGAATTTCTCTGGGCAGGTGGCTTGGCAGCTTTGACGCAGTGCTATTCCATCCGTGGGCTACAGATCGTAGCCGGGCTGAACATTTCCAATGCCATTTGCAACTTGCTGAACGTGGTATTTGTTGCCTTGGGCTCTGCCGTTGGCATTCTGATTGGACAGACGCTGGGTGCCTCCCAGTATGAAAAGGCGCAGAAGGATGCTTTCCGGCTGATGTGGTTTACGGGTGCTGTTTGCCTGGTACTGACGGGGGTGCTGGCGATTTTCTCTGGCATTTTTCCAAAGTTTTATGATACAACAGAGGAGGTCCGTACCTATGCACAGCGGTTTATTTTGATTACAGCTGCCTTTTTCCCGGTGCAGGGCTTTTTAAATGCGCTCTATTTCACGCTGCGTTCCGGCGGAAAAACATTGATTACATTTTTGTTCGACAGTGTCTTTACTTGGGCGATTCCGGTTCCGGCAGCATTTTTGCTTTGCAGCTATACAGGTTTACCGATTTTGGGCATTTATGCAATTGTGCAGGCAGCCGACTTGATTAAGGTTGGCATCGGTTATGTGTTGATTCGAAAGGGAATGTGGATCAGTAACCTGGTTGAAGGAGAATCCAGCAAATAGCTGCCGGGGGGTTTGGATATACCAAAAAAGAGCAGTGACGTGTTCAGTCACTGCTCTTTTTTTCATCGGAGGATGCCATGCTGGACGGTGTTGCCGCATCCTCTAAATAGGTTTCAATGAAGTATTTGGGTCTGTTTTTGGTTTCCAAATAAATTTTACCGATGTATTCTCCAATGATGCCGATTGCCAGCAGCTGCAAGCCGCCGATTGCCCAGACAGACACGGCAAGAGAGGTCCAGCCTTCCACCGTGTAACCGGTGAAATGGCGGATGAGGAAATAGATCAGCATCAGAATGCTAATGGTGAACAGGAGAATGCCCAGGTTGGTAATCATGCGAATGGGCTTTACAGAAAAAGAAGTAATGCCCTCTGTTGCAAAGGAAAGCATCTTTTTCAGCGGATACTTGGAAGTACCAGCGAAGCGCTCCTTTCGTTCATAATACACTACATCAGAGCGATATCCGATCAGGGGAACAATTCCACGCAGAAAGAGGTTGACTTCCCGGAATTCTGCAAGTGCTTCTAAGGCACGGCGGCTCATCAGGCGGTAATCTGCATGGTTATAGGTGAGTTCCACGCCCAGCTTATGCATGATCTTGTAGAAGGATTCTGCTGTGAATTTCTTGAAAAAAGTATCTGTTTTCCGGGCACTGCGGACACCATAGACAACATCGCAGCCAGCATGGTATTTTTCCACCATGGCATCGATGGCATCGATGTCGTCCTGCAAATCGGCATCCAGGGAAATGGCAGCATCACACGTATCCTTTACCGTCATCAATCCGGCAAGCAGCGCATTTTGGTGCCCTTTATTGCGGGAAAGCTTGATGCCGCGGAATAGGGAATTGCTCTGATGCAGCTGGGAAATGATTTCCCAGGTTCGATCCTTGGAACCATCGTCTACAAATACCACATGGCTGTTCGGCGAAATAGCGCCCGAAGCGCATAGATTTTGCATTTTTTGCTGAAGCTGGGAAGCAGTTTCGTGCAGCACCGCTTCTTCATTATAGCAGGGAATAACCAAATATAAAATCATATGATCTTTCATACTGTTTTGAGGCTCCTTTCGCATGCAATTGATTTTATAATCTTTTTTATTATATCATATTTTTTACGCTTTGTAAAGCAGAATCGCGACTTGTTTCGCAAACAATGAAAAATGCCCTGGTTCCAAGGAATCAGGGCATTTTTTATAAAGTGATAGAATAGTAGAGAATTTCTTACTGAACCGGCAGTGTATTGATCTTACCAATCAGGAAGCTCAGCAGGGTGGTTACATCCTGTGGGGTGATTTCCGAATCGGTCAGGTCACAGTTTGCGTTGATTGTCTGCTGGGCATTGAAATCCAATGCACCACGCTGCTGCTTCTGGAAGGTAATGAGGTCTGCCAGAGAAACGGTATTATCCAGGTTGACATCACCATAGAATGCAGTCGGGTTTGGAGCAACGGTTGTGCCGGTCACCTTACCGGTTGTGGTTGTTTTAGCACCAGTCGTGGTTACCTTGCCAGTTGTGGTTACCTTGCCGGTCGTGGTTCCCAGATCGGTGGTTGTGGTGCCAGCTGCTGTTGTAGTAGTTGTCGTGGTGGTGGTGGTTGCTGTGGTGGTTGTGGTTGTAACAGGCGGCTTCGGGTTGTCAGAAAGGCTGCCAACAACGATGCCACAACCAACGGTGGACATATAAACCTTACCGAATTCGTTCATATCGCCAACCAGGAAGTTTCCGTTACCGGTACCGCCGTAAAGCTTCTGGGTGTTGATGCAAACCCAAGTGTCACCGCCGTCGGTGGAACGATAGATGCCTTCCGGATCGGATTCGTCTGGCTTACCATACATAAACAGGGTATTCATGCCGCCTTCTTTTTCTGGTGCACCGTAACCCATGGTCTTGCAGTAGGAAACGTTTTCCATTTTTTCAATGGTCTTACCAGAATCGGAAACACGGTATGCACCATACCAGCCTGCTGCCAATGCCAGCTTGCCATCGCCCAGATAAGCGATTCTGCCGGCACTGTCGCACTGGTCATACATGCAAACAGTGGTTGAAGTAAAGGTCTTACCGTAGTCGGTGCTGACACAGAGATTATACTGTGCATCAGAAAGTTCTGCTGCTGGCTTGGAATAGCCCCAGCTGGAGTTGTAATAGGTAACATATGCATAAACCAGGTTCGGCTGATCCGGGTCTACAAACATGTTGGTTGGCTTGGAACCATAGGAAGATGGAATGCCCGTGCAGGAACTCCAAGTCTGACCAAAGTCATCGGAGTAGGAAACACCTGCGCTCTGATCGCTGCTGGAATCACTCTTGAAGAACCGATAGGTGCCGTCTTCCAGCTGTGTGATGGCTGCACGTCCGCCCGGGGAGTTTGCCATCTTGGTCCAGGTTTTACCGCCATCCAGTGTGTAATAACCCGGTGCAATATCATTTTGGTGTTCTGCAATTCGGATCATAACATCCGGATTCTGCGGACAGTATGCAATGGCAGCGGTGGAGCCCATATTCGGCTGATGCTGTTCACCGGATACCGTGGTATCGGTGTGCTTGAAACCGTCATAGTCGCCGATTGCGGAGTAAGCTGCACCGCCCGGTACGCTGACCATATCCAATGCAACGACTTCTTCAATGCCGTTTGGATGGAAAGTTGCTACCGGATTGTCAGTATCTCCATCCGGCCAGATGTTGTCCCATTCGAAAACACCGTTACCGGAAGTAACAAAAATCTGAGAGGAATCTTCTGGATTCAGCACCAGAGCGCCGGTCCAGTGGATGGCTTTGCCATAGATCCAATCAAAGCCGCCATTCTGCAAGTAGCCGTACAGCTGATTCTGATGCATTTCGCCGGAGTCCGGATCCCAAACGTAGTCGCCCATTTTACCAGGGTAAATGGTGGTCCAGGTTTTACCGCCATCCATGGAACGATACAGCCAGTCACCGTAAGGAGAATCATTCTTAGACCAGGACTGTGTGCTCCAAACGCCGCAGGTAGTTGCAATCAGAGCATTGGCATTGTCCGGCTGCGTCATGCAGGCACTGAAGCTATTGCCGCTCGGAGAAATATCGGTTACAGTTTGATCGGTCGGATTGTAGCGGTAGATGCCGCCGCCGGTTCCGTTAAAGGTCAAGCCGCCAATGTAGCAGAGCAAGAGGTTTCCGTCTGCATCCACATTGATTCTGGACGGGTAGGAATTTGTTGGCAGATCTTTGCTGAGTACGGTGAAATCATCGGATCCAACGTCTGCTACGACCATGTTGCCTTCTGCCTGTACGGAAGTACCGACATAAACTTTACCGCCCTGAATATGAATAGTGGCTACACCATTTTGAGAGCCATATTCCGCAGTAGTTGCGGCACGAACCACATGCTCGGTCCAGGTTGGCCATTTCAGGGTGTTCTTAAAGAGTCCCAAGTCATCGTAACCCTTTACCGGGCTCCAGGTCTCGCCGCCGTCTTTACTCATAATCAGGCAGGAATCACCAGCGGTAACATCGCCGCCGCAGTAGAGGATATTCGGGTTATCGGGGTCAACTGCAATGGCTTCGCCGCACTGTCTGCCGTAGCCGTTTGCGTGTACCTGAATCAGGTCGGTTACATCAATCCGGGTGAAGGTTTCGCCGCCGTCTGTTGTCTTGAAGATTTCGGTGCGGGCATCGCTGAAGTATGCGCAGCCTGCCAGCAGATAGAAGGTGTTGTCGTCAGTCGGGTCGATACAGAATGCATCGACACTGAGCATGCCACGATCTTCTTCATTCAGGAATGCCATCAGCTGTTCCCAGCGCTTGGTTTCATAGTTGTACTTGTATGCACCGCCAACATCGGTACGTGCCAGCATGATTTTCTTTCCGGTGATGATACCAGAAACGAATCCGCCGCCGCCAATTTCAACCGTGCCCCAATCCATCTGGTTTTCGATGGAATCTGAGGTGGCTGCTTGCGCAGTCAGCGAAGCGGTACCCTGTGCGGACGGAATGGCTGCTGCTGTGCAGAGCAGGCATCCGGCAGTCAGAACCGCTAGGGTGGATTTGAAGTGCATCATAAAAACTCCTCACTTTCTTGCTGCATCAAAATAAAATTCATGATTTGAGAACGGTTACAAATTCTCCTTTTTATTATACCATAGTTTGCTTATTTTTGCAAGAATGATATAATATCAACAGCAAAATTTTGTTGAAATTGCCAGATGACAGGGTGGTTCTTTTGTGATATAATAATACATGTTGTAACCGTTATGTAAGAATTCTGATATCGATTTGTAGTAAAAGTTACAATCTGAAGAAAAATGTCGCAAAAACGGATACAGAGAAGTAAAAAACAGGAGGAGCAATCCGATGGCGGATCAAACGAAGCGAAAACGCTCCGGATGGGAAGCGTTTTCTAAGACAGGCGTGATTATGGCCGCAATTTATATCCTATTGATTATTTTAGGGTTTACGGTTCGGCTATTATTCTTTTCCAAGCAGAAGGAGCATGCCAACATGAATCAAAATCAAATCGTTTCCGCGCAGGAAGGATCCCAGGCAACGACAGCTTCTGGAAGCAGCGAGGCAACCAGTCAGCATATTTTGAACCTGACGCCGGAAACCAATTTTGTTGCAGTTCTGGAAGGAAACCATGTTCATGTAAATGTTTCGATGGAAACGACGGGCGCTGCCAGTGCAGACGATTTAACCTGGAGCAGTGCGGATGAAAGCATTGCAACGGTAGACGCAACCGGCACCATTACCGGTGTCAGCAAGGGCTCTACACAGGTAACGGTTAGCGCAAAGGATCGGGATGAAGTGTGCGCAACGATTCCGGTTACCGTTCGGCACCTGGAGACAAAAGATGGTTGTACCTATGTGGATGGCATTTTAATTGTCAACAAAACATATTCTTTGCCGGAGAGCTACGATCCGGGTATGTATGACGAAGTGCAGCAGGCATTCGACCAGCTTTCGGCGGATGCTGCAAAAGAAGGGCTGGATATTTATATTGGCTCTTCCTATCGGGATTATGCCTATCAGGTAGAAGTTTATCAAAGTTATGTGGATCTTTATGGCTGGGAGACAGCAGACACCTTTTCTGCACGGCCGGGATATTCCGAGCATCAAAGCGGTTACACCATTGACTGCAATACCATTGACGATGCATTCGGAGAAACACCGGAATCGGATTGGTTGGCAAAGCATTGTGCAGAGTATGGATTTATTGTGCGATTCCCCGAGGGGAAGGAAGCAATCACCGGTTACAAGTATGAACCGTGGCATATACGTTATGTTGGAAAAGATGTTGCAAAGGAGATCACTGCTTTGGGCGTGACTTTGGAGGAATATCTTGGTGTGAATTCTGCGTACACCAGTGATTGGCAAGGCTAAAGCCCCTTTCGACACCAGATTGGGTATTACAAGCCGGACAACAAAACGAAACAGCGCCGCAGCGGAAGGAGACGACTTTCGCTGCGGCGTTGTTTTATATTATTATAATGTAGCAGCTTTATATAATGGTATAGAAGCTTTTCTTTCTCGAACATGCTGAGCTGTTTGCGTTGTGCACAAATTGAAAATCCTATTTTTGTGCGCTTTGCGCTTTTACCAAAAGACATGCACAAATTTCAGAGAAGCTTATTGACATTGCCAAATAAATATGGTAAACTATAAGAACTGTGTGAAAACAATATGGAATATTGTGGAGAAACGATCAGAAAATAAAAACATGGATTGCAAAGGAGTTTGATTGTAGCATGAAGATGATGAGAAGATTGCTGTCTTTCCTGACGGCTGGTGCATTGGCCGCTACGGCTGCGGTAACAATTGTTCCGGTTGGCAGTGTCAGTGTAAGCGCAGCAGATTCTGCCGCTATTTCGCTGGTAGAAGAAATGGGACTTGGCTGGAACTTGGGGAATGCGCTGGATTGTGCGAATATTACTTGGCTGAATCCATTGACACCAGAGGGTCTTGAAACAGCCTATGGAAACATTGTAACAACAGAAGCTATGATCAAAGAAGTGCAGAAGGCTGGCTTTGATACCGTTCGAATTCCAGTCACCTGGGGACAGATGATGGATTCAAACAATCAGGTAAATACTGCTTTCCTTGCCAGAGTCAAGGAAGTTGTCAATTACTGCGTGGACAATGGTATGTATGCCATTGTGGATACGCACCACGATGAAGACTGGATCAAGAGTGCCGATTCCACTACGCTGGAAAAATTCAAGACACTCTGGGCACAGATTGCCAATTACTTTGCAGACTATGACAATCACCTGGTCTTTGAAGGAATGAACGAAGTTTCCTTCAATAGCAACAGCCAGGCAATGGAATTCAACCAGGCATTTGTAGATACTGTTCGTGCAACCGGCGGCAACAATGCAAATCGTTTGCTGATTGTACCGGCTGTTTCCAATAATACGGCAAAAGCACTGTCGAGCGATTTCTCCGCACCGACAGACGCTGCCAACATGGTAGCAGTTTCCGTACACTACTATGAACCGCCGCAGTTCTGTGTGGCAGATGCCAATGCTTCCTGGGGTCACCGGGAAACTTGGGGTACTTCCGCAGATTATACCACTTTGAACAGTGACTTCAATGCGCTGGAAACCAAATTCTTAGACAATGGCATTCCGGTTGTGATCGGTGAGTATGGCGTTGTCAATTCCGATAAGTATGGTCAGAGCGATCAGACTTATAATAAGGATGAGGAATCCATTAAAAAATTCCTGACAGCCGTTGCTTCTACTGCTTATCAGAAAGACGGTATGTGTCCGGTTGTATGGGATGACTCCGACTCCGGTACCATTAAGTATTTTAGCCGAAAAAATATGAGCTGGTATGATTCTGATGTAGTCAGCATCTTTACCAATATCAAAAATGGCGGCGGCAGTGATACGCCGTCCGACAAAAAGGTGGATCGTCTTACCTTTCAAACATCTGATTTGATCGATGAAAAGGGTTCCCTGATGATTGATCTGAAACCGTATAAGAATCAGGGCGTCAGCGTTTCCGCAGTTATTTTTGATTATACGATGTCCTCTACTGCTGCCAACTATGGCGGTGGCGGCGGTGTTGGCTACAACATCGATGCAACAGAAGACGGTCAAATTCACTGGGCATCACAAAGCTTCACCTTGTCCGGCGGTACGGATACCGTGAATGTTTCCATTCCGAAGATCTCCAATGTAACCGAAAAGGATGATGCCGGAAACGTAACGGGTGAATATTCCGGTACGCTTAACATGGACTTCCTGAAAATTGAAAAGTGGTATGATTGGACCGATCCGGCAAATGGAACTGTTGATTTCAGCTTTGGCGATGAAGTGACGCTGATCTTTGATGGATATATTACCATCTATGATACCGATCCTTCTGAAACAACTACAACAGCTGCAACGACTACCACCACAACCACGACTACAACCACAACCGAAGAACCGACTACAACCACTGAAGCAACCACCACAACAACTGAGGAACTTACTACAACCACTACTACAACGGAAACAGGACCCGTTACCACAACGACCGAAGCAACTACAACGGTAACAGAGCCCGTTACTACAACAACCGAAGCAACCACAACCGTAACAGAACCGATTACCACAACGACTGAAACAACCACAACCGTAACAGAACCGATTACTACAACAACTGAAACAACCACAACCGTAACGGAACCGATTACTACAACGACTGGAGCAACCACAACGGTAACGGAACCGATTACTACGACGGAAGCAACCACAACCGTAACGGAACCCATTACCACCACTGCTAAAACGACTACGACAACTGCCAGCAACGTACCGGCTACGACAACAACAACCAAGCAAACAGGCGTAACACCGCTGCCGCAGTGCGGAGACATCAATGAAGATGGCGTGATTTCTTTGGCAGATGCAGTACGGCTTGCAAAGTATCTGGCAGGAACCGTTACGTTGTCAGATGCAGCATTGAGCAGTGCAGATTGCTCTCTGGATGGCGTTGTCGATGAAGAAGATTTGACCTTACTGGTTCAGTATCTGGTTCGGCTGGAGAAAACACTTCCACCAACCAATGCTTAAATGAATTTGTATCTTGAAAACTGGCAAAGAGGCCTGGGAAAATATCCCGGGCTTCTTTTCGTTTGATAGGCTAAAAATTATGAATTTATAATAGAATAATACTGATGAAAAAAGAAAAAAATTTCATTTTCAATGAAATCTAAAAAAATAGATGATGAAACAAAAGAAAATAAGGTCAAAATCCTTATTTTTCATTTAAATTTGCGTGCTTGTTATAAAAATAACGATTTTCTGGAAATGGAAAGGCGTTGACTTTTTTGAAAAATGGTTCTATAATAAGACCAAGCAAACGGATTCCTGCAAAAACAGGCAGAATCGCTTGCAAATTCCTGTCAAACAGGAAAATTTATCATAAGGTGGTGGTGATATGGGCGAAGAGCTGGCAAAAGCATTGGAAAACAAGGTTGCTTTTACCATTCCGTTGTTCGGCGGCATTTCTGTGAATGAGTCCGTTGTGGTTACTTGGATCATTATGGGCGTCATTATGCTTCTGGTTTTGCTGATGACGAGGAATCTGAAAATCGTCCCATCAAAACCGCAGGCATTACTGGAACTGGCAGTCTCTTGGGTCAATCATTTCCTGGAAGGCTGCACCGGCAAGGCAGGAAAACGCTATTTTCCTTACCTGGCAACGGTTTTGCTGTACCTTGGGTTCTCCAATTTGATTGGATTGTTTGGATTTGTTCCGCCAACCAAGGACATCAACGTAACCGCTGCACTGGCGATTATGAGCATCATCCTCATAGAAGCTTCTACCTTCCGGGCACAGGGCGGCATCAAGGGATTCTTGAAGTCGTTTGCCAAACCAATGCCGTTGCTGATTCCAATTAACATTATGGAACTTGGAATCCGTCCGCTGTCGCTTTGCATGCGACTGTTCGGTAACGTATTGGGTGCATTCATTGTAATGGAATTGATTAAAATGGTCGTTCCGGCAGTGGTTCCAGTTGCATTTAGCATGTATTTTGATGTCTTCGACGGATTGATACAGGCTTATGTATTTGTTTTCTTAACCGCTCTGTTTATGTCAGAGGGGTTGGAACGAGAAGAAAATTAGTGCTTTGACAAATTGAGGAGGAAAAAGAGTATGATGATGATTGCTGCGGGTATTGCGGTTTTAACAGGCTTGGGTGCCGGCATCGGCATCGGTCTTGCAACAGGAAAAGCAACAGAAGCCATTGCCAGACAGCCGGAAGCTAAGGGTGATATCAACAAGGCACTGCTGCTGGGTTGTGCTTTGGCAGAAGCAACTGCTATTTACGGCTTCGTAATTGCACTGTTGGTCGTATTGTTAAAGTAAAAGATATAGGAGGAAACGAAAATGATGATGATTGCTGCAGGTATTGCGGTTTTAACAGGTTTGGGAGCCGGCATCGGCATCGGTCTTGCAACAGGAAAAGCAACAGAAGCCATTGCCAGACAGCCGGAAGCTAAGGGTGATATCAACAAGGCACTGCTGCTGGGCTGTGCGCTGGCAGAAGCAACCGCTATTTACGGCTTTGTTATCGCTCTGCTGGTGGTACTGCTGAAGTAAAGCAGGATGCGTTGCAAATTCAATGGAAAGGAGCGGGTATTTGCTTTTTTGTCATAAAAAGACAGATGCCGGAATGATGATATGTTAGACTTTAGTATTCCTACGATTTTGTTTACGGTTATCAATATCCTGGTGCTGTTCCTGTTTCTCAAGAAGTTCCTGTTCGGTCGTGTCAATGCCATTATGGAAAAACGTGCCCAGATGGTACAAGCCGATCTGGATCATGCCAAGGAAACGGTTGCAGAAGCAGAGCAACTCAAAACCAATTATCTGGAAACCATGTCCGGTGCGCAGAGTGAGGCAAAGGAACTGATTGCAAAGGCACAGAAAATTGCCAACGAACAGCGGGATCAGATTACCCAGCAGGCACAGCGGGATGCAGACCGCATTATGGCGAATGCCAAGAAGGAAATTGTTCTGGAGCAGCAGCGCTCCTTGGAAAGCGCACAGTCTGCCATCGCAGATCTTGCAATGGCTGCTGCCTCCAAGGTGGTTGGCGCCAACTTGGATGATGCTGCGAACCGGGATCTGGTAGATGCATTCTTGACCGAGGAGGGAGCTACGGAATGATGACGCAAGTGGAGGAATCCTATGCAGCAGTGCTCCTAGAGCAAGGCAGAACCAAAGAGGAAATTGCAGAGGCAGAAGCGGTGCTGCGTGCATATCCGCCGCTTCCCGATGTGCTGTCCAATCCGACTATTCCGGAACAGCAGCGCTTCGCTGTCATTGAGCGGTTGTTTGCCCCGCCGCTGCAGAATGCCTTAAAAGTAATGGTGCGCAATGGGCGCATCGAACAGCTTCAAACGATTTTTGATGCATTTTATGCATTGGATCGTGCCCGCAGAAAGCGGGTGCACGCTGTCGTAGAATACGTCACGCCGCTGACACAGCAGCAAAAGGACGGGATGATTCAGGTGGTACAGAAGAAAACCGGACAAAACAATGTGGAGCTGGAACTGGTACAGCGTCCGGAAATTTTAGGCGGTTTTATCCTGCACATTGGCGATTTCGAATATGATCGCAGTGTACGGCGTACCCTGAAAAATCTGCGGCAGAATCTTGTACGGAGGTGACAATAGAGGAATGAGTACCATGCATGCAAGCGAGATTATCTCGATCTTAAAAAGCGAAATCGATGACTTCGACCGCAAGACCGGCGAACTGGAAACCGGTACAGTCGTTCGGGTCGGCGATGGAATTGCAACCGTTTACGGCATGCAGCACGCAATGTATGGCGAGCTGGTCGAATTTGAAAACGGTGTACGAGGAATTGTACAGAATCTGGAAGCCAAGACGGTAGGCGTTGTTCTGTTGGGTTCCGATTATGGAATTGTAGAAGGTTCCCAGGTGGTTCGTTCCGGAAAACGTGCCGGAATCGGTGTAGGCCCTGGATTGGTTGGTCGTGTGGTAGACGCACTGGGAAAGCCGATTGACGGCGGTGCACCGATCGAAGCGGAAGATTATTTTCCGATCGAACGGGAGGCGCCGGGTGTCGCAGAGCGGCAGTCCGTTACCCAGCCGCTGCAAACCGGTATCCTGGCAATTGACGCAATGTTCCCGATTGGACGGGGTCAGCGTGAATTGATCATCGGAGACCGGCAGACCGGTAAAACAGCCATTGCAGTCGACACGATGATTAATCAAAAGGGTCAGAATATGATCTGTATTTATGTTGCAATCGGACAGAAGTCCTCAACTGTTGCACAGATCGTTTCGACTTTGAAAAAATATGATGCAATGGATTACTCCATTGTTGTAACATCTTCTGCCAGTGATCCTGCACCGGTACAATATATTGCACCGTATGCCGGCACCGCAATGGCAGAGTACTTCATGAGCCAGGGCAAGGACGTTCTGATTATTTATGATGATCTGTCCAAGCATGCGGTGGCTTACCGTGCAATGTCCCTGTTGCTGCATCGTCCGCCGGGGCGTGAAGCGTACCCAGGTGACGTATTCTATCTGCACTCCCGTTTGCTGGAACGTTCCAGCCGTCTGGATGCAGCGCACGGCGGCGGTTCCATTACGGCACTGCCAATCATTGAAACCCAGGCTGGTGACGTATCGGCTTATATTCCGACCAATGTAATCTCCATCACCGATGGACAGATCTTCCTGGAAAGTGAATTGTTTAATGCTGGTATGCGTCCGGCTGTTAATGTCGGTTTGTCCGTATCTCGTGTAGGTGGTGCCGCACAGACCAAGGCAATGAAGAAAGTTGCCGGTAAAATGAGAATTGAACTGGCACAGTTCCGGGAAATGGAAGTGTTTACACAGTTCAGCTCCGAGTTGGATGCAACCACACAGGCATTGCTCGATCATGGCCATGTGCTGATGGAATTGCTGAAGCAGCCGCTGTATCATCCGCTTCCGCTGTGGCAGCAGGTTGTCATTTTGGCAGCAGCTTCCGAACGGTTACTCGATGATGTGCCGATTGCCAATATGAAGGAATTCCGAAGCGGCTTGATGATTGAAATCAAGGAAAGCAACCCGGAGATCATTGCAGAAATCAATGAGACTGGAAAGCTGTCAGACAGCACCAATGAAAAGTTGAAAGAGGTTATTACAGCATATAAGAAGCAGGTGAACTAAAATGGCAAATATGCAGGAAATCCGGGAACGGATTAAGAGCATCAATGATATTATGAAAATTACCAATGCCATGTATCTGATTTCTTCTTCTAAGCTGAAAAAGGCGAAAAAAGATCTGGCGGCAACGGAACCCTATTTTGATAAGCTGCTGTATGCAATGCGAAGCATTCTGTCCCGGGCGCCGGAAAACATCGATATGCGGTACTTTGATCAGCGAACGCAGATCAAGCCGGAAGATCGAAAAAAAGGATTTATTATTGTTACAGCGGATAAGGGCATGTGCGGTTCTTACAACCACAATGTGATTCGGCTGGCAGAACAGGAAATTGCAAAATGTAAATATAGTCAGCTGTTCGTAATGGGGCAGCTGGGCAGAATGTACTTTCAGAGAAAAGTGCGGGAAGGCGAACTGGACGTCGATCCAGAGTTCATCTATACCACACAAAATCCAACGCTGTACCGTTCCCGTCGAATCGCTGAACAGATGTTGCAGCGGTTTGAAACCGGGGAATTGGATGACGTGTACATTGTCTATACCAAAATGGTCAATTCTTTTGTATTTGAGCCAAAAGTTCAGCAGCTTCTGCCATTGGATGTTAAGCACTTTGTCAGCAACGATTCCGATGTTTTACGGCACCGGGAAGCGGATTTCTATCCGACTCCGGAGGCAGTTATGGAGCATCTGACACCGAACTTTATGAAGGGCTTGATCTATGGTGCAATGGTAGAGTCGTTTTGCAGTGAGCAACAGGCAAGAATGACGGCGATGGATTCTGCCACCAGCAGTGCAAAGGATATGCTGCAAACATTGTCGCTGCAATATAACCGTGCACGGCAGGCAGCCATTACACAGGAAATTACAGAGGTTGTAGGCGGCGCAAATGCCATGGGAGAATAAAACGCCTGCCGCTATCCTCATAGAAAGGAAGGATCCATTGCATGGAAACAGGGAAAATCGTACAGGTTTTAGGACCTGTCATCGATGTTGCATTTGAAGGAAAGCTGCCAATGATCCGGGATGCACTGACCGTTGTACACGACGGGAAAAAGTGCGTGATGGAAGTGGCGCAGCATATGGGAAATAAAATTGTTCGCTGCATCAGTCTTTCTTCTACAGAGGGACTTTGCAAGGACATGGAGGTCACTGCGACCGGATCCTGCATTCAGGTACCGGTTGGAACCGCAACACTGGGCAGAATGTTTAACGTTTTGGGCGATCCGATCGACCAGGCAGGCCCGGTAGAAGCAGAGAAAAAGTGGCCGATTCACCGGAGCGCTCCGTCCTTCCGGGATCAGAAACCGACCGTAGAAATTCTGGAAACCGGCATTAAGGTCATTGACCTGCTGGCACCGTATGCAAAGGGCGGTAAGATTGGTTTGTTCGGCGGTGCCGGTGTTGGAAAAACCGTTTTGATTCAGGAGCTGATTCGGAACGTTGCCACCGAGCACGGCGGCTACTCCATCTTTACCGGTGTTGGAGAGCGTTCCAGAGAGGGAAATGACCTCTGGAATGAAATGAAGGAATCCGGCGTTATCAGCAAGACCGCATTGGTATTCGGTCAGATGAACGAACCGCCGGGGTCTCGTATGCGTGTGGCGCAGACTGGATTGACCATGGCAGAATACTTCCGAGATGAAAAGCATCAGGATGTTTTGCTGTTCATTGATAATATTTTCCGTTATGTACAGGCGGGTTCTGAGGTATCCGCTCTGTTGGGCAGAATGCCGTCAGCCGTAGGTTACCAGCCGACGCTTGCCAATGAAATGGGCGAATTGCAGGAACGAATCACATCGACCAAGAATGGTTCCATTACATCGGTACAGGCAGTTTACGTTCCGGCGGACGACTTGACAGACCCGGCTCCGGCTACCACATTTGCGCACTTGGATGCCACAACGGTACTGTCCAGAAAGATTGTAGAGCAAGGAATTTATCCGGCAGTTGACCCGCTGGAATCCACCTCTCGTATTCTGGAACCGGATATTGTCGGCGAAGAGCATTACCGCATTGCCCGGAAGGTACAGGAGTTGCTGCAGCGTTATAAGGAATTGCAGGATATCATCGCCATTCTGGGTATGGAAGAATTGGATGAAGAGGATAAGCTGGCGGTTTATCGGGCTAGAAAGATTCAGAAGTTCCTGTCTCAGCCGTTTAACGTTGCCGAAAACTTCACCAATATGCCTGGAAAGTACGTGCCGATTGCAGAAACCATCCGTGGATTCAAGGCAATCATTGAGGGTGATATGGATGAATATCCGGAAAATGCATTCTTTATGGTCGGCACCATTGACGAGGTCATTGAAAAAGCCAAGACTATGACAGAGTAAGCGGGGGGATCATATGGCAAATGTATTTCAGCTTGAGATTCTGGCATCCGATCGTCCGTTTTACGTAGGACCGTGTGAACATGTAGTGATGCCGACACAGGATGGCTTGATTGGCATTCTGCCGGGGCATGCTTCTCTGGTTACCATGATTATACCAGGTGAAGTGAAATATATGGTAGACGGTGTTTGGCGGTATGCAGCCATCACAGAGGGCTTCTCAGAAGTGCGGAGTGATTATGTTTTGATTCTGGCAGATGCGATTGAACTGCCGGAAGAAATTGACGCCAAGCGTGCAGCCGAAGCGGCAGATCGTGCGAAGGAGCGGCTGCGGCAGCGGCAGAGTATGTTGCAGTATTATCACAGCCAAGCAGCGCTGAATCGTGCCATGAATCGATTGAAAATCTCCAAGCGGCACAGTCACGAAATTTAAAAGGAAAACAGCCCAGCGGATTACCTCCGCTGGGCTGTTTTGGTTTTTACATGAAAAAGCGGTACCGATTGCAAAAAATTACGAAATCGATACCGCTTGTAGGTTCAATTAGTCTGTTAATGCATTGCCTGCTTTATCCGTGAATTTTCCAGTGGCGATCATTACGATATCTACAATGTAACCAATGCCAAAGCATCCGCCGGTCAGCAGCCAAATGATGCCGGTGCCAATCTTTCCAACATAGAAACGATGGATGCCAAGTCCCCCTAAAAAGATGCACAGTAACAGTGCAACCATTTTTGATTTTGCATTCATGATAAAAACCTCCTATATATGGACACATCAGATTGTGTCACGCTTTATGCTTTTATATTATCATAAATGTGGAAATATGTCAATAAAAATCGATGCAAATATGAAAAAATCGTATAATTGTATAAAGGGCATCCGAAAAAGTTGTGCATTTCCTGGAAAACAAAAGCAGACCTGTCCAATTGAACAGGTCTGTTTGAATGCATGCTGATGATCGGATTATAATGTTGTCTTTTCCTTCAGGTAAGCTTCCAGTTCATCAATTGGCATCCGAACTTGTTCCATGGTATCCCGATCCCGGACGGTTACACAGTTGTCCTTTTCCAGGGTATCGAAATCATAAGTAATGCAGAACGGTGTGCCAATTTCATCCTGTCGGCGGTACCGCTTGCCGATGGATCCGGTTTCATCAAAGTCTACGGAGAAGTTCTTGCAGAGCATCTGGTAAACTTCCTGTGCCTTTTCGCTCAGCTTCTTGGAAAGCGGCAGAACGGCTGCCTGATACGGTGCAAGTGCCGGGTGCAGGTGCATCACAACACGAGTATCGTTCTTTTCTGCATCAACGACTTCTTCATCATAAGCCTGTGTTACGATGGAGAGGAACAGACGCTCAACGCCCAGAGACGGTTCGATTACATACGGAATGTACTTGGTGTTATCTTCCGGATCGAAGTATTCCAGAGACTTGCCGCTGTGGTTCATATGCTGTGTCAGGTCATAGTCTGTTCGGTCTGCAACACCCCAGAGTTCGCCCCATCCGAACGGGAAGAGGTATTCAAAGTCAGTGGTTGCCTTGGAGTAGAAGCAGAGCTCTTCTGGATCGTGGTCACGCAGACGCAGGTTTTCTTCCTTCAGACCCAGTGTCAGCAGGAAGTTCTTGCAGTAGCTGCGCCAGTACTGGAACCATTCCAAATCCGTACCTGGCTTACAGAAGAATTCCAATTCCATCTGTTCAAATTCCCGTACCCGGAAGATGAAGTTTCCAGGTGTGATTTCATTTCGGAAAGATTTTCCGATCTGCCCTACACCGAACGGAACCTTTTTCCGGGAAGTTCTCTGAATGTTTGCGAAGTTTACAAAGATACCCTGTGCAGTTTCCGGACGCAGGTACAGTTCAGACTTGGAGTCTTCTGTTACGCCCTGGAAGGTCTTAAACATCAGGTTGAACTGACGAATATCTGTGAAGTCTGCTTTGCCGCAGTTGGGGCAGGTGATGCCCTTTTCCCGGATGTAATCCATCATTTCCTGGTTGCTCCAGCCAGCCGGATTGGTGCCGTCAAATGCTTCGATTAAGTTGTCGGCACGGTGTCTGGTTTTACATGCTTTACAGTCCATCAGCGGATCGGAGAAACCGCCCAAGTGACCGGAAGCCACCCATGTTTCCGGATTCATCAGGATGGAAGAATCCAGACCGACATTGTAAGGGGATTCCTGGACGAACTTTTTCCACCAAGCACGTTTGATGTTGTTTTTCAGTTCTACGCCAAGCGGGCCGTAATCCCAAGAATTCGCCAGACCGCCGTAGATTTCAGAACCGGCATAGACAAAACCGCGGGACTTACAAAGGTCTACAATTTTATCCATGCTTTTTTCAGTATTGGTCAGCATAGTACCTACCTCAATTCATTAATAATATCCTATACATTATAAAACAAAATGGGAAAAAAGTCAAGTATTGTGGAACGATTTGGAACAAGCTGATTTGCCGGAAAAGGATGAATCGATCATACAGAACTGCTTGCAGAAAAAAAGAGAAGCGGTCAAACTCCGCTTCTCTCAAAGGCTGCCTGTCAAACAGACAGAACCGCTCTATTTTCGTGGGAAAAGGTTCCTTCAGGAATCCAATTTTTCCTTTAGCTTTTTAAAGAAGGACGTGCGCTTTTGGTGGTTCTTTTCATCCAGGGAAGCATCAAAGTCCTTTAAGAGGTCTTTTTGCTTCTTGGTGAGCTTTTTCGGAACCTCTACATTGACGGTTACATACTGATCGCCGTGGGCATCCCGGTTGATATACTTGACACCCTTTCCACGCAGCCGGAAGGTCGTGCCGGTTTGTGTGCCTTCTGCAATGGTATAAGCAACCTTTCCATCAATGGTTGGCACGGTGATTTCAGCGCCCAAGACAGCCTGTGCATACGTAATTGGAATCTCACAGTAGATGTCATTGCCTCTTCGATTGAAGAGATCGTGCTTCCGTACGGAGATGGCAACATTCAAGTCGCCGGTGGGACCGCCGTTTAAGCCAACATCGCCCTGTCCGCCGACACGCAGAACCTGATCGTTGTCGATACCAGCCGGAATGTTGATTTCCAGTTCCTTCTGCTTCCGAACCCGACCGCCGCCGTTACAGGTTTTACAAGGATTGGTGACAATTTTGCCGCGGCCGCCGCACTTGGAGCAGACCTTTTGGCTGGAGATAACACCAAACGGGGTACGCTGATTGATTTTCACGCTGCCGGTACCGTTACATGCCGTACAGGTGGTTTCTACGGTATTGGCATCCTTTCCGGAACCGTGGCAGGTCGGACACTGTTCAAAATGATTGATCCGTATCTTTTTCCGAACGCCCTGGCAAGCTTCCATAAAGTCAATGGTGATGCTGGTGTTGATGTCACCGCCTCGACGCGGTGCATTGGCAGAAGCTGCCGTGCTTCTGCCGCCGCCAAACCCGCCGAATCCGCCGAAAATGGAGTCAAAGATGTCACCGACATCGCCGAATCCACCGCTGAATCCACCGAATCCGCCTTCTCCGCCTGCGCCGTAATTGGGATCTACGCCGGCATGACCGAACTGGTCATAGCGTGCCTTCTTTTCCGGATCGTTTAAGACGCTGTATGCCTCATTGATTTCCTTGAATTTTTCTTCTGCTTCTTTATCGCCGGGGTGTAAATCGGGATGATATTTTCTCGCCATGGTTTTGAACGCTTTTTTAATATCTGCTTCAGAAGCACCCTTTTGCAGCCCCAGCACTTCATAATAATCTCGTTTTTCTGCCATAGGTTATGGCTCCCTTCTATGTGCTCGATACAGGTGATCGGCAAAAGCAGGATCCTCCCGATGCCGTTCCCTTTGTAACACAGCAACCGGGACAAACCGAAATTTGCCCCGTTGCGTGATGGTTGTTTAGCTGACTGGAATCAGCGATTAAACTTCTTTAAAGTCTGCGTCTACAACGCCGTCATCAGAAGCGCCGCCAGCAGAAGCGGAACCGCCTGCTGCACCCATATCCGGAGCACCCTGCTGCTGTGCAGCTGCGCCGGACTGCTGATAAACCTTGGAGGACAGTGCGTAGAATGCCTGCTGCAAATCATCAGACTTTGCCTTGATATCAGCAGTATCGGTACCCTTCAAAGCTTCCTTCAAAGCAGCGCACTTGCTCTCGATCGGTGCCTTATCTTCCGCAGTTACCTTGTCACCGAATTCCTTCAGTGCATTTTCGCATTGGAAGACCAAGCTTTCTGCGTTGTTCTTGACATCCACTTCTTCTCTTCTCTTCTTATCTTCTTCTGCATAAGCTTCTGCTTCCTTGACAGCCTTATCGATGTCGTCCTTGGACATGTTGGTAGAAGCTGTGATGGAGATGTTCTGTTCCTTACCAGTACCCAGATCCTTTGCAGATACGTGTACGATACCATTTGCATCGATATCGAAGGTAACTTCGATCTGCGGAACCCCTCTCGGAGCCGGAGCAATGCCGTCCAGACGGAACTGACCGAGCTGCTTGTTGTCCTTTGCGAATTCCCGTTCGCCCTGGAGCACGTTGATATCTACAGCCGGCTGATTATCAGCAGCGGTAGAGAAGATCTGAGACTTCTTAGTTGGAATGGTGGTATTCCGTTCAATGATCTTGGTGCAAACACCGCCCATGGTTTCCAGACCCAGAGACAACGGTGTAACATCCAGCAGCAGCAAGCCATCCTTTACGTCGCCGCCCAGAACGCCGCCTTGATAAGCAGCACCCAGTGCAACGCATTCATCCGGGTTGATGCCCTTGAACGGTTCCTTGCCCAACTTATTCTTAACAGCTTCCTGAACAGCCGGAATTCTGGAAGAACCGCCGACCATCAGAACCTTGTTCAGTTCAGATGCGCTCAAGCCACTGTCGGACAGTGCCTGCTGAACCGGACCCATAGTTGCATCGACCAGATCCTTGGTCAGTTCGTTGAACTTTGCAACGCTCAGCGTCAGATCCAAGTGCTTCGGGCCAGTTGCATCTGCTGTAATAAACGGCAGGTTGATGTTGGAAGTGGTGGTGGAGGACAATTCAATCTTTGCCTTTTCTGCTGCTTCCTTCAATCTCTGCATTGCCATCTTATCGCCGGAGAGGTCAATGCCTTCTGCTGCCTTAAATTCGCTGACCATCCAGTTGATGATTCTCTGGTCGAAGTCATCGCCGCCCAGACGGTTGTTACCAGCGGTTGCCAGAACCTGCTGTACGCCATCGCCCATTTCGATGATGGAAACGTCGAACGTACCGCCGCCGAGGTCGTAAACCATAACCTTCTGATCTTCTTCCTTATCAATTCCATAAGAAAGTGCAGCAGCAGTCGGCTCGTTGATGATTCTCTTTACATTCAAACCAGCGATCTTACCAGCGTCCTTGGTAGCCTGACGCTGTGCATCGGTGAAGTATGCCGGAACAGTGATAACAGCTTCTGTAACCGGCTGACCCAGATAAGCTTCTGCATCCTGCTTCAGCTTGGTCAGGATCATAGCGGAGATTTCCTGCGGGGTATACTTCTTACCGTCAATTTCTACTTTATAATCGGAACCCATATGTCTCTTGATGGAAGAAACGGTTCGTTCCGGGTTTGCAACAGCCTGACGCTTTGCGACCTGACCAACCAGACGTTCGCCGGTTTTGGAGAAACCAACGACAGACGGTGTGGTTCTTGCACCTTCTGCATTTGTAATTACGACAGCGTTGCCGCCTTCCATAACAGCAACACAGGAGTTTGTTGTACCCAAGTCAATACCAATAATTTTTCCCATAATAAACTCTTCCTTTCCAGTCCGGCTTTCTAAAAAGCCGTAGTTTCATTGATTTATACAAAAGCCGTTTTACATCCGGCTGAATCAAGGAGGACGGTGCACAAGCGATTGGTTTCGCTGTGTGACACCAAGTTAGACAGCAACTGCTACCATTGCCGGTCGAATCAACCGATCGCCCAGCACGTATCCCTTTTGGAATACCTGGCAAACAACATCACTTTCATACTCGCTGTCGTCCACTTGCTTAATGGCATTGTGTACATTCGGATCAAATGCTGTACCCAGCGCAGGAACCTCGGTAATGCCCATCTTTTCCAGCGCCTTTGTCATCTGACCAAACGTCATTTCAATTCCTTTTTTATAAGTTTCATCTGCACAAGCTGCTTCCATGGCACGTTCGAAGCTATCAAGTACCACCAGGATTTCTTTGACGCAATCTACTTTTGCATCGCCGTAAATCTTTTTCTTTTCTTCTGTGGTGCGGTTGCGGTAGTTTTGATATTCCGCCATCAGTCGCAGGTACTGATCTTTCTGATCGGCAAGCTCCTGCTCTTTCTCTTCCAGCTGCGCTTTGCAGTCTTTTTTCTTTTTCTTTTTGTCTTTCTCTTTCTCTTTCTCTTTCTCTTTCTCTTCCTTTGCGGCCGCCTTTGTTTCATCCGGGGCGTCGGTTTGCGCTGCGGCTTCCGGCTGTTCGGGTTTGGAATCCGAATCGGTTACCGGCTGGTCGTCGGTTTGCTTTTGCGGCTGTTCCGTTTCGTCCTGGTTGTAAAAGGTGCGCTTCTTTTCGTTTTCCATCTGTCTCATCCTTTCTTTGCAGGGTCTTCTGACTGTTCCGTATCCTCTGAGATCAAATGTGTGATTTTTTCTGTAAAATAGGAAATATACGGAATAATCTTTGCGTAGTCCAACCGAACCGGGCCAATGACGCCCAGCGAGCCAGCTGGCTGGTTGCCTTTTTGATATTTGGAAACAATCATACTGGAATTGCCGATGACGAATTGGTCACCGCTTTTTCCAAACATGACCTTGATGCCATGGAAGGAATCTTCCAGCAGACTGCTTAACTCATTTTTATGGGCAATGAAGTTGACCACTTCCATTTTATCCAGATCATCGCAGGAGAATAAGTTTTGTTCTCCGCTGACGATCAGCTCATCCCGCTGCAAATCTTTGGACATTTCGCAAATGCCCTGTACCAGGGGACTTAATGTCACCATGTAGGTACCCATTGCAGTGACCATCTGTTCCAGCTTCTCATCAGAAAGATCTGAGATGGAAACACCTTCCAAATTTTCCTGCATGTAATGCTGGAAGAATTCCATGTGCTCATGGGTCAGATCAAACTGTAATCGGCAGGAACGATTCTTAATGGTTCCATCTGAAGTGATCAGCAGCACCACATAAATCCGTTTTCCGGTTGGAATCACCTCTACTTTAGAGATGACGGAATATTTTGGTGCAAAGTTGGAAACCACTGCCGCACACTGTGTAATTTCTGCCAGTGCAGTGGAGGCGCTTTGAATGATCAGCTCTTCGGTCAGCTGGGATTCATCCCCCAACATGGCATCTAAGCGATCCCGTTCCTCCTGGGGCAGCGTTTGTTCTGCCAAAACTTGGTCAATGTAGAATTGATAGCCGCTGAAGGTCGGTACCCGTCCCGCAGAGGTATGCGGTTGTTCGAGGTAACCAAGCTCTTCCAAAACAGCCATATCATTTCGAACGGTTGCAGCAGAGACGTGAATATCCGGTAAATTGGAAATGGTTTTTGAACCTACCGGTTCTCCGGTTCGGATATACTCATCAATGACAGCCGATAAGATTTTACGTTTTCGTAGATCCACGGAACCAACCGCTCCTTTCTGGCAGCTTTCTGTCTGAAGTGTTAGCACTCTATCTCTCTGAGTGCTAATATAAATTTAGCACGATTCCAAATGTTTGTCAAGCACTTTTTAAAAGTTTGTTACATTTGTATATTTTAAGGCTTATAAATTGTACGAAATTGTGCAAAATAAAATATAATTGGGAGAAAAGTTATGCTGATTGTTATCCTTTCCGGTTTTGTGCCATTTATCACACGGCAATGGATTTTTGTCATTTTGCAATTGGCAGGTGTTGTATGGGTATGTTTGCGGTTGTTGTTACATATTATAAAAGGGAAGCGCTGGTGTATGCGCTTCCCTTTTCATCCGTATTTAAAATAAGGTGTTGAAATGACGAATGGCTGTTTCGATGGGGCGTTATTTGGCAGAAGCTTGCCGCAAGTAGGCAGAGCGTGCCTTTTGCAGCGCCAGTGCAAAGGCGAATGCCACACCTTCTGAGAGAAGATCCTTTATCAGGAATGGTGCAGATACAGATAAGAAGGAACGCAGCACTGAGGTATGCGTGATCGCAGCATATTGCAGGAATCCCGGAATATGGCAAGCGGCCAATCCTGCGAGTGTGAATACATCCAATAAAATGGCACCTTTCCACTTGGAATCCTGGAACCGTTCCCAGCAGGACATTCCCAAACCGCATAAAATGGCCATTGGAAGAAATCCCCAAAGGAATCCGCCCGTTACGCCGATCAGCATGCCGAATCCGCCGGTGAAGTTGTGGAAAACCGGAACGCCAACTGCACCCAAAGCCAAAAAGACTAGAACAGAGAGTGCGCCCTTTTTCCATTTTAATACATAGGCAGTTAGTGCAACCGCAAATGTTTGCAGCGTAACCGGAACGCCGCCGGGGAGTGGAATGGAAAGTTGGGACAGAACGACAAGAACTGCTGCAAACAAGCCGATTTGTGCCAAATCCAATACACGAAGAGATGATTGCTTCATAAAAAAATGTCTCCTTTTCTGTCAACCAAATAAATATTGCAGGTTGACGATAATAAGCATACCACATTTTTTGAAGTTTGTCAACCACTTTTTTATTGGTCAACCTAATAAATGTGTGCAGTGCAGAAAAAAGCGTGAAAAGTATGTGCTTTCCACATTGCTTTCAACAGCCTGTGGAAACAGCTGTGGAAAAATTTGTCGGAAAATCGGGAATTTTCGAATTCTTTACACAGAAGGTGGACTTCTTGTGGAAAGTGGTTTCCAACTTTTCCAGCTGTGCGAAGAGAAAACCGGCTGATTTTTCAACATCTTGTGGAAAGTGATGTGGAAAACATGGGAAATACAGCGGAAAACCAAAACGATATTTCCCAAAAGCAGCGCAGTTTCTTGGAAAAACTTGCAGTTCAAATTGTGGAAAAGCAGATCGGATATTCCACAGAATGCCGGGTATACTACTCATACATTGCAGGAAACTGCAATCAATCTACGGATGCAGAGAGGTGAATCAAATGAAGCGTATTTTAACAGGACTGGCTGCCCTCGTTTTAACAGCAGGCATGCTGACCGGCTGCGGAGCCAATTCCGATTCCAGCGGCAATTCTGAGAATCAGAACTCTTCTCAGACCGATTCCGGCGTGGTGGAAGATTTGGAAGATACCGGAAAGAATGTGGTAACCGATGCCGGTGATGTGGCAGAGGATATCGTAACGGGTGCTGGTGATGTGGTAGAAGATATTGTAACAGGTGCCGAGGATATTTTGGATGATGTAACCGGTGATGGAGCAGGAGATCGTTCCGATCGTGGCACAACCACCAATTCCGAAAAAGAGAACAACAAACAGACCACCGCAGATTAGGAAAGCGGCTGGATGGAAAAAGCGAATGCGACTGGGGTACCCTCGCATTCGCTTTTTATTTGTATTGGATGCGGTAACGTCCATGGGAAAATCGGTTAACCAAATAGCATTCCACAATCAAATTTGTGTAGAGTGCACAAGAATTGGAAATGCGCTTGCATTTATTTTGATTATATGATAAAATAGGAACGAACAAAATCAAAAAACTGCTTTGTTTCAGCATGCAACAGAAAGGGGGAGGGAACGTTGACCCATCAGGAACGTTTCGTTTCCATTTATCAAGAAAAGATTCAGCGGCGTGGTGCAGAGAAACTGCTGGAGTGGCTTCAGTCCGATTCCAGCGACTTTTTTACGGCACCTTCCAGCACGCGGTTTCACGGTGCGTATGAAGGCGGATTGGTCGAACATAGTTTAAATGTTTATGACTGCTTGTGCGATTATCTCGCACGGCCACGTACCAAAGAATTGTATGGGATGGACTACACGGAGGAAACCATTGCCATTACGGCGTTGCTGCATGATCTTTGTAAGGTGAATTTCTATACCGTGGATTACCGGAATGCAAAAAATCAGAATGGACAGTGGGAACGGGTTCCATATTACACCATTCATGATACCCTGCCGTATGGACATGGGGAAAAATCGGTTTACATCATTTCCGGATTCATGCGTCTGACAAGGGAAGAGGCATTTGCCATTCGCTATCATATGGGATTTTCCGGGACAGAGGATAAAAACAATGTCGGACGTGCCCTGGAGCAGTTTCCCCTTGCGTTGGCTGTAAATGTAGCAGATATGGAAGCTTCCTATTACTTAGAAGGAACACCCCAAAAATAAGAAGTTGCCCGTATCGGCGAGAATGATTTCAAAGAACGATTTCAAATAGAGTTGAGAGGATTGAAGAGAATGAGTTGGTATGAACACGCAATTATGTATCACATCTATCCGCTGGGTTTCTGTGGGGCACCGAAGTACAATGAGGGTAGTGCACCGGTTCCACGGCTGGAAAAGGTGCTGGATTGGATTCCGCATCTGAAGGAACTGAATGTCGATGCTGTTTACTTTGGTCCGGTTTTTGAATCAGTAGAACACGGCTATGATACAACAGACTATAAGGTGATTGATAATCGTCTGGGAACCAATGAACTGTTTCAGCATATTTGTGATGTGCTGCACGAAAATGGCATTCGTGTTATTTTGGACGGCGTGTTCAACCATGTTGGACGGAATTTCTGGGCGTTCCGGGATGTACAGGAAAAGGGACAGGCTTCCCCGTACTGTGACTGGTTTGCCGGACTGAACTTCGGCGGCTCCAGCCCCTGCGGCGATCCGTTCTGGTATGAAGGCTGGAACGGTTACTATAATTTGGTTAAGCTGAACCTGCGCAACTGGCACGTGTGCGATTACCTGATTGATGCAGTCGGTTACTGGATGGATACCTTCCACATCGATGGAATTCGGTTCGACGCAGCAGATTGCGTAGACTTTGATTTCTTCCGCCGTATTCACAATTTCTGTAAGGAAAAGAATCCGGAATTCTGGCTGATGGGTGAAATCATCCACGGGGACTACAAGCGTTGGGCAAATCCAGAAATGCTGGACAGCGTAACCAACTACGAATGCTATAAGGGTATTTACTCTTCTCATAATGATAAGAACTACTTTGAAATTGACTACTCCATCAATCGACAGTTCGGGAATGGTGGAATTTATAAGGACATCAAGCTCTATAATTTCGTAGACAATCACGATGTGAACCGTTTGGCAAGCACGCTGTCGGATTTACGATATCTGCCGCTGTGTTACACATTGCTGTATTGTATGCCGGGTATTCCGTCTATTTATTATGGCAGTGAATACGGCGTGCAGGGACGGCATGAAAACAATTCTGATGATGGCCTGCGTCCGTGTCTGGAACTGGAGGAGCTGAATCGCAGCGGTGATCAGAACCTGTACCGGCATCTGGTAAAATTGGGCAGAATTTACAAGGCATATCCGGCTCTGCGAACAGGTTCCTATCAGACTGTAATTGTGCGGAATCGGCAGCTGCTCTTCCGGAAGGATTGGGACGGCAGAACGGTTTACGTTGCACTGAACCTGGAAGATTGCGATTATCATTTGAATTTTGGCACACACCTCGGCTCTTTGGTGGATGTAATCAGCGGAACACCGGTACAGTTGGACAATGGCAACGCATATATTAAAATGCCGCCGTTCAGCGCTATGATTTTGGTGGAAGATGATATCGTCAACAACATGGAACCGGTTGAGCAGGCAGCACCGGAAGAACCGACACAGGTTGTAGTAGGTGCACGGTATCGCTGCATCGAAGGCGGCGAGTATGAGGTGCTTGCAGTTGCACGGCATACAGAGACCAATGAAGAATTGGTGATCTATCGCAATTGTGCGGATCAGACTGTTCTAGCTCGTCCGAAGGCTACCTTCTGCGACTTTGTGGAGCAGGGTCGTCGATTCACCATGCTGGAGGGCTAATGGAACATCGAACATTAGCCGGTGTCATTTTTGATTTGGACGGAACCCTGCTGGATTCTACGGCGGTTTGGTCGCAGATTGACCGCATCATTTTACAGGAGCATGGGATTCAGCCCCCGGCAGGACTGTCTGACTTGGTCAAAAAATTATCCATTGCGGAGTCTTCCCAGTACTTTATTACACAATTCGGCTTGCCATATACGCCGGAGTCATTTTCCCGACACGTGCAGGAATTGGCGGCAGAGCAGTATCAGACGACACTGCCGCTCAAGCCGCATGCGCTGGAGTTGCTGAATGATTTGGATCAGAAACAGATTCCCTATTGCGTGGTAACGGCGAATTATCGAACGCTGGCACAGGCTGCGTTGGAGCGATTGGGCTTGATGGAGCGGATTGCTTTTTTGTTGACCGAACAGGAAGCAGGTGCAACCAAAACCTCGCCGGAGATTTTCCGGCAGGCAGCAGCTGCTATGCATCTGGGACGGCGGCAATTGGTGGTGGCAGAGGATTCGCTGCACTGTATTGAAACCGCCAAGCAGGCAGGATTTTTTACTGTTGGCGTTTATGATGCGGAAACGGCTCCAGAGGAATGGACAAAGATTCAAGCGACTGCAACCATCTCTGTCTCGGGTTTACAGGAAATGAAAACTTTGTTTTAGAAGTCTGTTGTTTATTAGATAGAATCAATTGGCAAACACCCAGTCAAAAAGCGTTTTGACTGGGCTGCCTCATTTGGAAAGGAGTGTCTGTTCATGCAATGGGAAATGGAATCGAGCCGTTTGATTCGCTGCTTGGATCCGGGACCCTTGGTTTTGGTTCCGCATACAGTACGGGAAATTGCACCGCATGCCTTTTCGGATTGTACCGAAGTGGTGCAGCTGGTGCTGCCCAATACCTTGGAACGAGTCTATGATTGCGCATTTTCCGGCTGCACCAATCTGCGGCAGGTTAGCTTGCATGTCGGTGTGCGGCTGCGTGCCTATGGCATTTTTCAAAATTGCCCGAAGCTTGCCGGCGTTGTGGTGCGCCGGGGCGGCTATGCGGTACAGATTCCCATTCCAATGGATGAAACACACGATCACTTCTTGGTACAGCTGAGCTTGCTGCTTTCCGAGCCGGATTTGCAAATGCAGCAGATAGAAGCCATTTTCGGACGGCTTCCCGATTCGGCAGGAAAGCTTGGAATTGCAGTTTATCTGACCCTGCATGCTCTGCCGGCATCCGATGGGGCAAAGTTTTATTTGATGCAGCATCGCCGGCAGCTGGCGGTTTACCTGGTAGCAGGCGGAGTACGGATGTGTCTGCGCCGGAGCGGAAAGGAGTCGGAATGAAGTCCTCTTATCGTATGGAACCACTGTCAGAAACGCTGCAAGTTTGCGTAAGCCCGGAACATGGCTTTGGAACGGATGCCTTTTTGCTGACCGATTTTAGCCGTTATCGCCGAAAGGATTTGGTTTGTGACCTGGGAACGGGCTGCGGCATTATCCCCATGATTATGCAGCGGCAGGATCCGCCCAAACAGGTGTATGGAGTGGACATCCAGCCACAAGCCATTGAGCAGTTTCAGCAATCGGTACAGGCAAGCGGCGTTTCGCATGTGACGCCGATTTGTGCCGATTTGCGCACGCTCTGGGCAGGTGCACCGATGCAGTGCTGTGATCTTGTGACTTGCAATCCACCGTATAAGGCGCAGTCTGCTGGTATTGAAAGTGCAATGACTGCACAGCGTATTGCACGGCATGAAATTCTCTGTAACATCGGGGATGTCTGCCGGGCAGCCAATCAGCTGTTGAAATTCGGCGGCAGACTCTGTATTTGCAACCGTCCGGAACGACTGGCAGATGTAGTGGCTGCTATGCAGCAAAATGGAATTGAACCGAAACGGCTGCGGTTTGTGGCAAAAAATCCGGAATCAGCTCCTTGGCTGTTCTTGATGGAAGGGCGAAAGGGCGGCAAGCCGTTTCTGTCCGTACTGCCGCAGCTGCATGTACGGGAAGGAAGCGGCTATACAGAAGAAATGCGGCGGCTTTATCGCTTGCCGGAGCAGGAGGCATCCAATTGAGCGGAACATTATATATAGTAGGAACCCCCATCGGCAACTTAGAAGACATTACCTTGCGGCAGTTGCGGATTTTGGGAGAAGTGGACTTTGTTGCGGCAGAGGATACCCGTGTTACCCGGAAACTGCTGAACCACTATGAACTGAAAACGCCGGCGGTGAGCTATCACGAACACAGCGGAACGGCGGTTGCGCAGAGCATTGCCCAACGCATTCTGGCAGGGGAATCCTGTGCCGTGGTAACGGATGCTGGAATGCCGTGCATTTCGGATCCGGGGGAACCTTTGGTGCAGCTTTGTCGGGAACAGGGGATTCCTGTAACCGTGGTGCCGGGGCCAAGCGCAGCCATTGCAGCGCTTGCGATATCCGGACAGCATACGGCACAGTTTACCTTTGAAGGCTTTCTGTCAGTCACCAAGAAGCAGCGGATCGCACATCTGGAACGGCTGCGCACGGAACAGCGTACCATGATTTTTTATGAGGCACCGCATAAGCTGCTGCGCACCTTATCGGATATGCAGCAGTACTTCGGAGCAGACCGGTCGCTTTCTATTTGCCGGGAGCTAACCAAAGTACACGAGGAAGTCTGCACCATGACATTGACAGAAGCGGTGGCACACTATACCGCAACACCACCAAAGGGAGAGTTCGTACTGGTGGTTGCCGGGGCAGTACCGCAGGAACCGGAGACAACACTTTCTCTGGAAGCGGCTGTGGAACGGGTACAGCAAGCAGTTGAGCAGGGCATGCGTTTGACAGATGCCTGCAAGCAACTTGCACAGGAAACCGGTTATCGAAAGAGCCAGCTCTATGAAGCAGTCAGCCGAATGGCGCAAAAATAAGGAGTTTGTTGTGCAAACTGTATAGTTTCAACATAAAACAAGCTATTTTGCAATCGAAACTTACAAACCACAAAAAAATCGAATTTTTTTGAAAAAAAGGCTTGACATTTATAGCTCGATGTGGTAAAATAATTAAGTCGTCAGCGATGAGATGTCGCCGGCGCGAAGTGGAAGCTTAGCTCAGCTGGGAGAGCATCTGCCTTACAAGCAGAGGGTCATAGGT